>Ga0209272_10001590_pt1 | contig 14173 bp, 12 predicted proteins | sample tdDd002_FD_187125 | JGI IMG/M metagenome (GOLD analysis project Ga0209272, IMG submission 187125) | Marine sediment microbial communities from the Atlantic coast under amendment with organic carbon and nitrate - tdDd00.2 (SPAdes)... | ecosystem: Environmental > Aquatic > Marine > Coastal >... | reverse complement strand
TGCAGGTTATGCACCTTATGCTTTAAGATTCAATGGTGGCGCCTTTGTACACGGTGTGCCGGTAAATTATAAACTGGTGAGACAAACATTCGTACTGCAAGATGAAGTTTTGGATGAAGAGGGCAACGTCATCCAAGAGAGATTAACAGAACAAAGAATTGTTGATCGTATTGATCCGGGACATATTGAATATATGGGATCACTCGGGACAATTCCATTGTCACATAAATGTGTCAGAAACATCACGAGCCACGCAAAGTTCCTATATGACTGGGTTGTTCTAGGCGAAGCGTCTGTGGTGGTTATTGATTAAAACAGGCGAAATAAAAACGACGGGGTGACCTATGAAAAAGAATCATATCCTCATCGGTGCAGTTCTCATGGTAGGACTGCTCATCGGTGGGAAATATATGTCGGATTCTGCAGCGGCAATGCAACTGCAGAAAGAAGCGGCTGCGAAAGCAGAAAAAGAATTACAAATTCAACTTGAAAATGAAGAAGCGCATCTTGCTCAGGCAAGAAGCGCTTTTGATACGTATCTAAATGAAGTTGAAATGGAAAAGTTAAGAATGGTAGCAGAGCAAGCAGAAGCAGAAAGACTAGCAGAAATTGCTGCCAATACATACTTTATCAAAAAAGCTGGAACGCCTGTTTTTTCAAGTGTTGAAGGTGGAGAAAACCTGCTGAATTTAGAAAAATCACAGCAAGTATATGTGGTTGATCGAGTTCAGGACGAAACAGGTGTGGACAAATGGTATCAAATCCAATATAATTATGAAGATTTAGATACCCTTGGTTGGATTGATGCGAGTAAAGCAACAGGCAGACGCCAAGATATGATTTCGCGTGTATATGATAATGTGGATTATGAAGCACAAAGTAAAACAACAGGATATGAAAGCAATCCGATGGTTGCAGCAAAAGGCATCTATGTGACAGGGTATTCAGCTGCATCTGGTAAAATCGATGATCTGATTGCTCTAGCCGATCGTACTGCCATCAATGCCTTTGTTATTGATGTAAAAGACGATAATGGCAACATGCTTTTCTATTCTGAAACAGCGGAAAAATACAGTCCTTCTGGAAACAATCGCTTCTATATTAAAGATATGGATGCTTTTATGACAAAAATGAAGGAAAACAACATTTACACAATTGCACGTATTGTTACATTTAAGTCACCAAGATACGCTAAAGACAATCCAGACAAAGCGATCCTAAGACGATCAACTGGTGCAGTATACCAAAGTCAAGACGGTGTACGCTGGGCATCGCCTTATGATAGAGATTTGTGGGATTACAATGTAGGCGTGGCTAAAGAAGCGGCAGCGCTTGGATTTAATGAAATACAATTTGACTATGTCAGATTCCCTGCATCAGGCGGAGGCAAGCTTGATAGCAGCTTAGATTATAGAAATTATGAAAATGAATCAAAGGCAGAAGCCATTCAGAAGTTTCTGAAGTATGCATATTCTGAAATCTCAAAAGATGAAGTGTATGTATCTGCAGATGTTTTCGGATGGGTAGCCTCAGCAACAAATGATGTGGGCATTGGTCAGCACTGGGAAGCTCTTACGAATGTTGTAGACTTCATGTGTCCAATGATGTACCCAAGTCACTATGGTCCGGGTAATTATGGCCTAAGTGTCCCAGATGCATTCCCGTATGAAACGATTGATCGTGGAATTAAGGATGCACTCAACAGAGATGCACATGTAGACACACCAGCGAAACTTCGACCTTGGATACAAGACTTTACTGCAAAATGGGTAAAGGGATATATTCATTATGGTCCAGCTGAAGTTGAAGCGCAGATCAGAGCACTTGAAGACAATGGCGTCAATGAATACCTACTTTGGAATGCCGGTAACTGGTATACTGAAGGTGGAATTCAGTAACACAATAAATGATCCTTTAAACCCAGTCCTGTGAGACTGAAAAGGGTGGGGCAATAAGGCCTCATCTTCAGAGAAACCTGAGGAGGCAAAATTATGTTAAACCAAAAAATTGCAGGTATGCTACTAGACATTAAAGCTGTAAGCATTGTTGATGAAGACAACCTATTCACATGGGTGTCGGGCATTAAATCACCGATTTATTGCGACAACAGACTTACGATTAGCTACCCAGAGGTTAGAAGCACAATTGCAGACGGATTCGCAGAGCGTATTTTAGCTGAGTATCCAGATGTTGATGTAATCGCAGGAACGGCTACAGCAGGCATTCCTCATGCTGCGTGGGTTGCCGAACGTGTGAACAAACCGATGGTGTATGTACGTAGTGCATCAAAAGGCCATGGCAAGGGCAATCAAATTGAGGGTGTTGTTAAAAAGGGAGACAAGGTTGTTCTAATAGAAGACTTAATCTCTACTGGCGGGAGCTCGTTAAAGGCTGTTGAAGCTCTTCAAGAAGCAGGTGCTCAAGTTGTAAAAGTATATGGGATTTTCAACTATAACTTTACGAAAATGGAGAACCGCTTTAAAGAAGCTGACATGGCATTTGAGACACTGACAGATTACAAGACGCTGTTACCGATCGCAATTGAACGTGGTTATGTGCCGGCAGAGAAGAAAGATACTCTGCTCACATGGTGCGAAAACCCTGAAATTTTTACAAAATAATTGAGCTTTAGATAAGAAATTGCACTGTGTTCTGTTCGAATAGTTAGAATATATAAACATTGCCCCAATTGCTTTACAAAGTTGGGGCTCCATGTTATTATAGTTCCTGTGCCGCATGAAGGCGCGATCATGACCCATTAGCTCAGTCGGTAGAGCACCTGACTTTTAATCAGGGTGTCCTGCGTTCGAGTCGCAGATGGGTCACCAGTTAAAGCGATTTATCTTCTTAGTGAGATAAATCGCTTTTTTACGTGAAAGACAAAGAAATGCACGAAAATAAATGTAAGTGCTGAAGGGAATGTTAATTCAACTCAGTGCTTACATTTATTTTCGTATATGGCACGTTTCGCGACATGAGCAATCGGAGATTGTTCTAGCATTTTGTTTTGATTTATTGAGCGAAACCGTTATAATATTGACGAGATGGCAAAAATCTAGTTATACCTGAATAATCTAGGTTATAGATTCTTTTAAATGATAAAATGAGACAAACCCTAAATAAAAGGAGTAAATTATGAGACGAAGAAAAAAAGCAGGCTCGAAAGAGAAATTGCTAAGCCACGTGGAATACGTAACAGACACACCAGAAAAGTGCAAAGGCAATTGGAAACAAGAATGGTTTAAAAATGACAATCCAATCCACTTGGAGTTGGGTGCTGGACGTGCAGCATTCTCCTTGAAATTGGCTCAAAAATATCCTGACATCAATTTTATAGCTGTAGAAATTAAAGAAGAAGTCATTCTCCCTGGTGTTGAAACTGCGAAAGAACTCGGTCTTGATAACATTGCATTTGTGTGGATAAACATCTTGAACATTCATGAAATATTCGCGCCAAATGAAATTGATCATATTTACCTTAACTTCTCAGATCCATGGCCTAAAAAGAGACATTTTAAGCGTCGTCTCACATACAGAGATTTCCTTAAAAAATATTCAGAGATCATGAACCCTGAAGGTTGGGTAGAATTTAAAACAGATAGTGATGTTTTATTTGAATTTACACTTAATGAATGTGCAGAGCTTGGTTTACCAATGAAAGATATTGGACTCGATTTACACAATAGAAATGACCTTGATGAAATTATTACAACAGACTATGAAGATAAGTATGTTGCACAAGGCAAAAGAATATTCCGTATGCAGTTCCGTTTAACTGGATTGAAGTAGATATAAGGTTGAGGAATATAGACAGAACTTGGATTAAATGAGGTGAAGATATGGGCAGGTGGATCAGACGTTCCATATTCCTATTATTGATCGTAGAAATTGTACTCGCTTTTTCGGGCGTATACAATAAACTTCTTGAATCACATGTCATATCCGGATTCTCATGGGATGGTTTCAGAATGTTCATGAGCTGGTTTTTTGCTGTGTATATATTCTTGATAATGACTGTTATCTTTTTTGAAAGTCGCAATCCCAGTAAAATGATAGCTTGGTTACTTGTACTAGCTGTAGTACCCGGTGTGGGATTTGTACTTTATATCCTCTTTGGACGAAATATTGGTAAAAGGCGTCGCTCCACAAAGAAAAAAGATGCAGATGAAAACCGAATGGCATATGCGGCGAATATACAAAAAGAAATCATGAAATATGTCACCTACTTTGATGAAATGACAAGTCCTGTAGCCAGCCGATTATCGATGTTGCTTCTTGAAACATCAGACGCACCATTTCTTATAAACAACCGAGTGGATATTCTGACCAATGGTGATGAGACGTTTTCAAAAATTCTTTATGCTTTGGAGTCAGCTGAGCATCATATCCATTTGGAGTATTACATCATTCGGGATGATAAGATTGGTACAGAAGTGAAAGACGTATTGATTCGCAAAGCAAAAGCGGGCGTAGAAGTTCGAGTTTTATATGACAGTGTTGGTTGCTGGAAATTGAGTGCGAAATATGTTCATGACCTACGACTTGCAGGTGTAGAACTCTTTCCGTTCTTCCCTGTGGCACTGCCGATTCTATCAAGAGAGCTGAATTACAGAAACCATAGAAAAATTATAGTGGTTGACGGTAAAGTTGGCTTTGTAGGTGGACTTAATATCGCTGACGAGTATCTGGGACGTAGCAAACAATTTGGATTTTGGCGTGACACGCATATGGTGATATGGGGTGAGGCTGTTTATGGCCTTCAAAATACTTTCCTTAATGATTGGAATTACGTTTCCAAACAAGCGATTCAGTCCGAAGAATTTTTCCCAAAGCAGGATCATCAAGGGGATACAATTGTTCAAATTGCTTCTAGTGGACCGGATTCGAAGTGGCATTCAATTGAACAAGCCTACTTTACAATGGTTTCATCGGCAAAGTCTCATGTTTATGTGACAACGCCTTATTTGGTTCCTGAAGAAAGCTTGATAACTGCTTTGAAAACAGCAGCCCTAAGTGGTGTAGATGTAAGAATTGTTATACCGTCTAAACCAGATCACTTTTTAGTCTATTGGGCATCTCAGGATAATATTGAGGGGCTTTTAGAGGCGGGTGTACGCATATTTTCGTATGAAAAGGGGTTTGTGCACAGTAAAGTTATAATTGTTGACTCAGAGGTTTCAACGGTGGGTACGGCGAATTTTGATATGAGGAGCTTTAAAATTAACTTTGAAGTTAATGCTTTTGTATACGATGCCGATGTGGCCCGGAGATTAGAAAATGATTTTTATCAAGATATTAAAGATTCCAGAGAGATTTTATTAGAAGATCATAAAGAACGAAGTATATTTAAACGATTCTTCGAATCTTTAGGACGTCTGGTATCACCGCTTCAATAACCTAGATAACTCGGAGGATGATGGAATGATATACTGGCTACTGATTGTAGGTATGATTGTACTTGATCAAGTGCTGAAATTCTTTGCAGTGACAAAATTAAGACCCATTGGAAGTATCCCTCTCATCGAAAATGTATTCCACTTAACGTTTGCAAGAAATACCGGTGCCGCATTTAGTATATTAAGAGGTAAGCAGGTATTTTTGATTATTTTAACATCCATTGTCATTTTGAGCTTGATCTTCTTAATGGCTAAATCGATGAAGGAAAACAATAATAAATTTTTAACCTTGTCTCTTGCACTTATAATTGGAGGCGCGATAGGTAACCTGATAGACCGAATTCGACTGGATTATGTCGTGGATTATCTCGATTTTACGCTGATAAACTTCCCCATATTTAACGCAGCAGATGTATTTATTGTTGTAGGGACGGGTCTTCTTGCTTTGATGGTGATTGTATTTAATGTGGAATTACCGGGATTTCGGTAAAGTTCGCTCTTCAGAAACATTATGAACTAAGAATGAATCAATTGATTGTTTATAAAATAAAAGAAGCCGACTCTGCTTGCAGAGTCGGCTTTATTAATGTGCTTATATTTCACCCAATGCTTCAAGGGCTTTTTTAATGATAGCCGGTGCTTTACGACATTTCTCTTCAGAAACGGCACATGGTGCAAAACGAACGCCTTTCGCAAGAGCAACAAGGTAGAGGTGGTCCTTTTTGATTTCTTCGGCCACAGCTTGAGGATCTTTACATGGAACAGAGATAAAGAATCCCGATTTGAATGGACAAGTCTTAAGACCGAGCTTATGAGCTTCTTCCATAAATGCACTTGATCTAATATCAAGAAGTTCACGGAATTCTTCACGCTCCTCTTCGACTTTATCAAAGAGCTCTTTATCCGTGAAAATATCTGCAAGTGTCTTCATCGCAGCGCGTGTGCCATTTGACCAGGCGGCACGGTTGGAGAAACTACATACAGCTTTAAACTCTTGTGCAATCTCTTCTGTTGCAGCCACGCACATGATTGCGCCGCTACGCATGCCGTAAAGTGTATATCCTTTTGACATACTGAATCCGACAAGGACAAGTAGGTTTTCTGGAAGGTCGTTGAAATATTTCATAAAGCTACGAGTTTCTTCCACTGAACCCGCAAAATCAATGTAAGCGACATCAGCAAATAGAACGACTTTTTTATCAGGGTTACGAGCGCCTTTTCGAAGAATGCCCATAACTTTTTCCCATTCTTCATCTTCAAGGCTGAATCCTGTAGGATTATGAGCCGGTGCATTGATGATGACAAGAACTTGATCTTGTTTTTCTAACAGTTCGTCAAAACGTGCATGAAATGAGTCGATGTCAAAGTTACCGTCTTCAGTGAATACGTTGTAAGTGACAAGGTCTCGGCCGTGTTCTTCACAGATTGTCTTGTAAGGTGCCCAGTACCAATCTGATGTAAGAACTGCATCACCCATGTTCGTGTAGTTCCAAACGGCATGTTTGATAGCGCCTGTGCCGCCTGGTGTTGCAACGGACTCGATATGACCATTTGGTTCATACCCGCGGAAACACGCTTTTTTAACAGCTTTTAAATATTCTGGCAGACCAGCGATTGGAGCGTAAGCACCCATCTCTGCATCTGTGAGGTTACGGATGTGTTTCATAACCGATTGTAAGAATATGAGGTTTCCTTCATCATCCATCATTGCTCCGATAGTGGAGTTTGTAACGTTTTCAAAACCATGAATTTCAGCCGCATCTTGTGCAGCTTTGCTTGCTCCGAAAATTCTGTCTGGTTCAACCGGACGTTTCGAGTGTGGTGCAACCATTGAAAATTGACTCATAAAAATAACCTCCTATGTATAACTCAGATCATTCATGCAATTTAATGAATAATCTGAGTTTAATATTATGGAGTCATTATAACACAAGGGGCATTTGAATATATATGTTTTTCAACAAAAATTGCAATAACTAAAAAAAAATGATAAAAAGTGTCTTTAATTAAGAACGTGACGTTTTTGGTTGTAGTAAAAATTAATACCTGAACCTGCAATGATCAATAACGCTCCAACGAGTGTTAATGTGTCTGGCCATTCGGCCCAAAGAACAAATCCAAGAACTGTAGAGAACACAACATTGGCATACGTATAAATGGAAAGCTGAGATGCAGGTGCGTGTCTATATGCGTTTGTCATGAGTAGTTGTGCTGTTAATGCAGAAAGTCCAATAATAACGAGACTGATCAATTCCCTGCCTGTTGGTACAACAAATTGTCCAGCCATCATAATAGGGATGGTCACAAGTGTTGAAAATAGACAGAAATAGAATACGATGAGCTTTGCTGAGTCAAAAGCACTGAGTTTTCTGATTGTGGTATAAGCAGCACCTGCAAAGAATGCGCCAGTAAGTCCGATGAGCGCAGGACCAATTTCGAAATTGAATCCAGGTTTTACAACGAGAGTCGCACCGATGAGAGCGAGTCCGATGGCCGCGAATTGATGCTTCTTGATTTTCTCACGAAGAAATAACATAGATAACATAATGACGAAGAATGGTGACAACTTATTAATGATCACTGCATCCGATAAATTCAGCTGCTCCAGTGACGTATAATAAAGAGCCACGCCAGAAAGTCCAAAGGCCGATCTTAGAAAAACAAGCTTCGGATTATTGGGTTTAAAGGAAACACGATTGCGTAGCATTGGAATACCTACGGCAACGAGACCGATGAAGTTTCTAAAAAACACCTTTTCAGCCAGTGGAATGCCAGGGATAGATTTTACAGCTGCAGCCATAATGGCAAAGAATAAAGATGAACTTAATATAAGTAAGACGCCTCTATTTTTTTCTTTCATAATAATCAACTCCAGTCTAGAATTACATAAAACGTGTAGATTAATCCAGAAGGTTCATATGTTCAGCAAAAAAAATCTGGATTTAAGTCTGTAATGGTTGGTTCGTTCAAACTTGTGAATGGACAACCGTCCACAGTATACACAATATTTCAAAAAAAAGCCTGTCATTTTAAGTTTTTTTAATTATTTATAAAAAAACCCTGTAATATAATAGAGAGAAAGAAGATTCAAAATGATTTGCATCTTCATAATAATAATCTGTGTTATAAGAAGCGACGCGTTTTGGGGTTGGAATTGGAGGATGTATTATGAAAGAAAGAAATTTAGAACAGGTTTTAACGAACTTCTTAACGAATATATTTAAGGGCATATTGTATTCCATCCTCTTGGGTGTGGTAGGTCTTGCTTTAGGGTGGTTCATGAAGTGGCCACTTTTAAAGGGGAGTTATATACTTATTTTGGCAGCAGGCACGATTGCAATGTTTGTTGCAGTTGTGGGTTTTATAGGTACGCCAAAAATGCGACATGAGTTCTTCACACGTATGCGTATCACAAATGGAAAAGCGGAATCAATCAGTAAAGAAGAACTTCAGGAGCTCGGTGAAGCGGGTGTATCTCCTGCAATCATTGGTGTGGTTATGATGCTTATTGGTTTTATATTAGAAGCAATTATCCATTAATTAGGGTCAATTGGTCTTTGGTCGGACCGTTTATTTGAACCCATTTTCGTATTTAGATGAATGGGATATAGAAGAATCGCTGAAAAGGGGGATTCCATGGAACTAAAGAACATAGTGGTAGAGATTAAAGACAGCATTGGACTTGTAAAGTTCAATCGTCCTAAGGCTCTTAACGCACTTAATTCGGAGACGCTTTCAGAACTGGATACAGTTGTTAAAGAGCTCTCAGAGAACGAAGACGTTCGCGTTGTGGTTTTCACAGGTGAAGGCAAAGGCTTTATAGCAGGTGCAGACATTCGTGAAATGTCGACACTTTCTGCAGAAGAAGGTCGTAAGTTTGGAGCGTTGGGGCAGTCTGTATTTAGAAAAGTAGAACTGATGCCCAAGCCAACTATTGCGGCTGTTAATGGTTTTGCACTGGGTGGTGGTTGTGAGTTTGCAATGAGCTGTGATATTCGTATTGCAGGTGAAAAAGCAAAATTTGGACAACCTGAAGTGACACTTGGCATCACACCAGGATTCTCTGGAACGGTACGTCTTCCAAAACTTGTTGGAATGGGAAAAGCAAAAGAAATGATTTATACGGGTCGTTTAGTGGGTGCTGAAGAAGCAGAAGCAATCGGTCTTGTAAACAGAGTTTTAGGCATGGATGTTCTTCTTGAAGAAACTATGAAGCTGGCTAAAACAATTGCTGGAAATGCACCACTTGCAGTGTCGTATTCAAAAGCAGCAATCAATAAATCTGCTGAGCTTGACACAGATGTGGCAAATACCATTGAAGAGACATATTTCGGTCTATGTTTTGCAACAGAAGACCAGAAAAAAGGCATGGAAGCTTTCCTTGCTAAAGAAAAAGCGACATTTGACGGAAAATAATAGATGAAAAGCGAAGGGAGCTACCTATAATGAATAAAATTGCTATTATCGGTTCAGGCACAATGGGCTCAGGCATAGTACAGGTTTGCGCACAAGCTGGCTATAATGTTGTTATGCGTGATATCAATCAAGACGCTCTAGATCGCGGAATGAAAACAATAGATAAAAACCTAGGTCGTTTGGTGAGCAAAGAGAGAATGACAGAAGACGAAAAAGCGGCTGTTATAGCACGTGTTCAGCCATCGTTAGAGATGAAAGATATTGAAGATGCAGATCTTGTTATTGAAGCAGCAACAGAAAACATGGATCTTAAAAAGATCATTTTTGCTGAACTTGATGAAAAAGTGAATGCAAATGCAATTCTTGCTACAAACACATCATCATTGTCAATTACTGAGATTGCTGCAGCAACGAATCGTCCACACAAGGTGATTGGGATGCATTTCTTCAATCCAGTGCCGGTTATGAAACTTATCGAAGTTATCAAAGGTATTGCAACTGATGAAGATACATATGGCGCAATCTTCGGAATGTGTGAGAAGCTTGGAAAGACAGCTGTAAAAGTTGAAGAAGCACCGGGTTTTGTTGTAAATAGAATTTTAATACCAATGATCAATGAGGCCGTAGGTATCCTTGCTGATGGTGTTGCTTCTGCTGAAGATATTGATAATGCAATGAAGCTGGGCGCAAATCATCCGATTGGTCCTCTGGCACTTGCTGACCTTGTGGGCAATGATGTTAATCTTGCTATCATGGACGTTCTTTATGAAGAATTCGGTGATTCTAAGTACAGAGCACATCCGCTTCTTAGAAAAATGGTGCGTGGTGGTCTACTTGGACGTAAGAGCGGCAAAGGCTTCTACGACTACTCAAAGTAATTATTTGTGCATGAAATTTGCGATATAATTTATTGTGACGTATAATGTAAGGCGGCTGAAAATTTCAGCCGCTTTTTTTATTGTAATAAAAATGTAAACACGCATTTTTTTTTATGTGATAAAATGTTACGTAGTCTTAGACGGGACTTTTGTCCACGGAAGGGGATAGAGATGAAGTACTATTTAAAGATTTTTCTGATCTCGTTCTTATGCTTTGCTGCCATGTTTGGTTCAGCCATTTATGCTTTTACTCAGTTTGCACCTGAGCCAAAAGCAACAGTGCCAGCATCAGACACGGAAACGATTGAAATTGGACTTGAAGATTCACAAGAACCGGAAGTGGTTGATAATAGGACAGAACTTCAGAAGCTGGTTGATGACAGCGAGCGTATTAATGTTTTGATATTCGGAACAGATGGTGCGCGTGCAGATACAATTATGCTTGCAAGTTATGACCCTAAAAATCAAGAGGTTGATGTGATGTCCATTCCAAGAGACACATATCATTATGTGCCAGGGCATGAGCGTAGTGACCAAAAGAAAATTAACGCAGTATACGGTCTGGGTAAAAAAGATGGTGGTTCACTTGGTATGAAACAAGAGATTGCCAACCTTTTAGGAATTCCAGTGCACTATTATGTGAAGGTGAGTTACAATGGTGTCGCAGATATCATTGACCTTATTGGTGGCGTTCAAGTGAATGTGGCCTTTGAAATGGATTATGATGACGAGTGGGCTAATCCGCCTCTTAGTATTCACATTCCAAAAGGAACGCAGGTTCTTAACGGTACAAATAGTATGAAGTACCTACGGTGGCGTCAAAATAATGACGGGTCAAATCAAACAGGTGACATCGGTCGTATTCAAAGACAACAAGAATTTGTGATCTTGGCAGCAAAAAAAGCCATCAGTCCAAAGTTACCGGTTGTCATGAAAACCGCATTTAACTATGTGAGTACGGATATGGGCCTTAATGATACGATCTATTATGCCAACAATTTGGTTGAGTTCAATACGAACAATATTGATACTTACCGCTTGCCTGGTGAGTGGACAGGATTTTATTATGTGCATGATCCGGCTGAAACCGATGAGGTTTTAACTAAAATCTACTCTAAAGGTTTGGTGGAAACATCAAGCAATTAAATCAGAAGAAATTAAAGTGCTAAATCAAAAGAGCTGTGTTTACAGCTCTTTTTTTCGTATCAATATGTATTTCTTGGTATAATAGGAATTAGAAAGCATATATTTTAGGGGGTGAGGTCTTGGCAGAGAAGCACAGTCAACTCCAACTGGTTAAACTGGGTGTGATTATTGGCGCTGTCACCGGGCTTTTAGGCGTGACTTTTAACTATCTTGTCCAGTACCTGATTAAAGCTATGATGCAGTATAATCCGATACCGTTTGAGTTGAGGATGCTGATTATACCTATTTCTGGAGGTCTGATTTTAGGTTTAATCCATAAATTCTTTATAAAAGGGGATCTTTATGGGTTTGATGTTGCAGGCGTTATGGAAGAGATTCGGTCTATTAATAAATATATTATGAAACCAGTTCTTGTTGTGGCAAAAATTGTTGCGACCATTTTAACACTAGCTATTGGCTGGTCGGCAGGGCGTCATGGTCCGATCGTTTATATTGGTGGATCGGTGGGGTCTTGGATTGGTTATACATATGACTATAGCAGAGAACAGATAAAAATTCTTATTGCTTGCGGTGTGGCGGGTGCACTTTCCGGTGTTTTTAACGAGCCAATATTTGCAACCCTTTTTGTTTTAGAAGTGATTTTGCATAAAGACTACTTGACTTATTTCACACCGGTGACGGTTTCTGCAATTGCCTCAGCGGCTATAACACATATGATCAATGGAGGGCAGCCGTTTATTACTCTTACGGGTATGTACGGTTTTGGAACGGACTATGAACTGATATGGATGGTTTTTCTAGGTATGGTCATGGGTTTGTTCGCAGTTGTGTATATACGGTCGGTGAAAATGACAAAGTTGATGTTTTCAAAAATATCTTCGCCTATATTTAAAGGTCTTCTCGGAGGCGTGATTATTGCAAGCTTTGGCTATTTTCTCCCTGATCTCTTTGATATTCACCTTGGTACAATAGCGCGAATTGTGGCGGGTGAAATAGGATGGAAAGTCTTGCTGCTGCTCTTAGTTGGGAAGCTGATCGTAACAGGTGTGACATTAGGTGCCGGCGGTGTGGGTGGTGTTTTCTTACCTGGTCTTTATATTGGTGCAGCAGGGGGGTACCTGTTTGGAATGGCTCTTGAACTCATCCCCTCAATTGAAATATATAGCACGAGTACGTATGCTCTTGTAGGGATGGCAGCTATTTTTGCAGGTTTTGGAAATGCACCACTTTCTGCAACGCTCCTTGCTGTTGAATTAACGGGAGAAGAAAGTTTGATACTGCCGTTTCTAATTACAACTGTGGTGGCGAGTGTTATTACAGAAGCCATTCAAAAGGATAGTATTTACGGACACTCCAATTTTATTTGGGCAGAAGAAAACACTCCAAATAAGATGTCGGATGAAAAGATGGATGATATGATCAATAAAAAAGACGAATCACAATAAATGTGATTCGTCTTTTGAATTTAAGCTATTTTGTATCAACGATTTGATGGCTTAATTTAAAAATGTCGCCTGCACCCATGGTGAATATAAGGTCGCCTTCATTTATAATTTGCTCTAAATGTTTCTCGATATCATCAAATGAGGCAATGTATGTGGCGTTTTTGCCTTCTTCTCTGATTTTGGCAACCAAATCTCTCGAGTGTACAATGTTTTCATTTTTTTCTCTGGCGGCATAAATATCAGTGACGATAATTTCGTCCGCACCGGCAAAGGCCGTTGAGAATTCATGAAGCAATTCATGTGTACGTGTATAAGTATGGGGCTGGAATACACATACGATTTTATTGTGTGGAACTTTTGAAGCGGCATTGAGTGTCGCTTTAATCTCCGTTGGGTGATGTGCGTAATCATCAATCACACGTGCGCCTTTAAAATATCCCAAATCTTCGAACCGTCTACCGGGATTTGAAAAGCCCGCCAATGCATTTAAAATGACTTCTGTTGGAATACCTATATGATGCGCCACTGCAATGGCAGATAAGCTGTTGTAAATATTGTGCTGTCCAGGGAAATTTAAACGACAAGTTAAAATCACTTTATCTTCAAAGACAACATCAAATTGCGGTAACCCTTTTTCATTAAAGGTAACGTTCTTGGCTTGATAAACGGCATCTTGAGTGATACCGATTGTAATAACAGGACATTTTACATGTCCGATCACTTTCTTCGCATTGTAGTCATCAACATTAATAATGAGTGCACCGCGTTTTGGAATGGATTGTGCGAACTTTGTAAAGGACGCAACGATTTGTTCCAAATTCTCAAAGTAATCGAGATGATCTTCATCAATATTAAGGATAACACCGTGTGTAGGCTTGAAATTAAGGAAACT
>Ga0209272_10001588_pt1 | contig 14179 bp, 15 predicted proteins | sample tdDd002_FD_187125 | JGI IMG/M metagenome (GOLD analysis project Ga0209272, IMG submission 187125) | Marine sediment microbial communities from the Atlantic coast under amendment with organic carbon and nitrate - tdDd00.2 (SPAdes)... | ecosystem: Environmental > Aquatic > Marine > Coastal >... | reverse complement strand
CTACTTAACAGTTAATTATCTTCAAGATACAGATGAATTAACGAAGCAGTTTCTCTTAAAGTTTGCTTATTTAGAACTATCAGCAAATAAGATTATTAAACTGTTATTGATGATTACAATTGTTTATATCTTATATTCAACATTAAAAGTGTCAATTGCAACTACAATATTTACTGAACTGAATATGCTAACAATAGGTTTGTTTGTTGGGATTTTATCAGTATTTTCAATGTTTGAATTTAACTCTAGATATATGTTTTCAGTTCTTTCATTAGTTTTAACGCTCTATGTGATTCACTCTGAACTTCGGTATCATGAAGATGATGAAATTTAGTAATATAAGAAAATTAATCATTATTAGCCTATTTTTAAAAGTAGCTATTGGTGTTTTATTTACGTCTCAATACCAAACAATATTGTTTAATCAGTCAATATTGTCTTGGTTAGACAATGGTTATTCTCCATGGAATGGTTTATTAACAGATGAATTGCCTAATTACGCTTTTCCATACCCAGCCGTTATGCTTTATGTTCTATCAATATTTTATTCACCAATATTGATATTAGGACAAGATAATCTAGTTGCAGTGAACTTATTTAATACACTACCGTTGTTACTAGCAGATCTGATTGTGTTAATTACGCTTATTAAGCTATCGAATAAAGTTAGTAGCATTTTCGTTATTTATTTTATATCTCCGGTTATAATATTTACAACCTATATTCATCATCAGCTTGATATTATACCTGTATCACTTCTTATGATATCATTGCTTTTTTTGAAAAATAGGAGAATTTTATATTCAGCCGTATTCCTATCGCTTGGTATGGCTACAAAATTCAATATAGCTGTTAGCTTGCCATTATTACTTATTTATGTCTTTAAGCGATTTGGTTTGAGGTTATCTGTACGGTTTGCTGTGGTTTCATTTGTAACATTTCTTGCATTGAATTTTCCTTTTTTGTTATCCGAACAATTTATACATCAATTAGTATTCAATAACATACAATCCAGAATATTTTCGACGGTGATTGAGATTGCTGATAGAAAAATATACTTAACTCCTGTATTTATTACTCTTGTATATTTTCATTTCCTTTCCTATAGAAAAGTAAATTTTGATCTGCTTATACTTTATATTGTATCTGCGTTTTCCGTGTTTCTAATATTTTTCGATGTTTCACCAGCTTGGTATGTTTGGATTTTACCTTTAGCATCATATTTAATAGTTAAGAGTGATGAGAAATTACTTGCAATCTTAAGTTTTTCGGTGTTGGTGTTATCCTTCTTGGCATATTATGTTTTGTTTGCCAACTATGAATTAGTCCCTATTCTTCTAATATCAACATCTGGTTACATTCCTCTTGACCTGCAAGTTGATTGGAATGAAGTTAGAGATATATTGTATACTGTATTAAAGTGTTCTACTGTAATTTTCCTTTATGTACTATACCGCTATTCCACTATTAACAACAAATTGTATAAAAATTATAAGCCGTTCTTGATCGGTATTGGTGGCGAGAGTGGAACAGGGAAAACTACGCTACAGGCTTTACTCAAGGATTTACTTGATAATCAAGTACTGCAGATTGAAGGTGATGGTGATCATAAATGGGAACGAGGTCATACCAATTGGAGCAAATATTCTCATTTGAATCCAAAAGCAAACTGGCTTCATCGGCAGGCGCACGATCTGATAGCGTTAAAAAAAGGTAAGACAATACTGAGATCTGATTATTGTCATAGCTCAGGTACGTTTAAAGAAAAATATTCTTTAAAAGCTGGTGATTATGTATCAATTTCAGGACTACATCCTTTTTATTTACCTTTATCGAGGAATACGTTAGATCTGAAAATTTTCATGGATCCTGAAGAGAGCCTAAGGCGACATTGGAAGATCGAGAGAGACACTAAACATCGTGGTTACTCTATTGAAAAGATCATTGATCAAATTGAGTCTAGGATGTTTGATGCTAAAAAATATATATATCCTCAAAGAAAATACGCAGATATTATTTTTTCCTACTTTAGTTCGGGTAAACTTCAGCTGGGTGAGGATGTTTCTTTGTCGCTGAGGATCATGGTTGACGCTAGTTATCCGATAGAGATGATGATCGAAAATCTTTCTCTTAGCAAAGATATAGAGTTTGATTATAGTGAAGACCTCAATTTTCAAATTATAACAGTTTTAGAAGAGCCATCAATTGAAGGACTTGAAGAAGTTGCTAGAACGCATATCCCTAACTTAGATGAGCTCTGTAGCTTAAGTGAATTTCAATCAGGTTATGACGGCCTTATTCAATTCATGATATTACTAACTATTTCTGACAAATTGCAACAAAGTAAATAATAGGAATTTAACGATGAAAGTAAGAGGTATTTTACTGGATCTAGATGACACATTATATGACTATAATGTAGCTCATCGATTTGCTCTTGAAAAAGCAATTGATGAGGTCGTCAAAAAATTTGAGTTAGATCGCGATAAAACTATCTGGGCATTTAATAAAGCTAAAATCAAAATTAAAACAATGCTTCCTATTGCAGCTGCTGGGCATGATAGATTATTGTATTTTCAACACATGTTTGAAATATTAAATATTAATCCATTTATATTTTCATATGAAGCTTCTGAAATTTATTGGACAAGTTTCTTTGAGAAAATGACATTAACAAGCGATGCTATTGAGTTTTTAGACAATACGAAAGATATTCCTATATGCTTGGTTACTGATCTTACCGCTGATATACAGTTTCGAAAAATTAAAAAGCTCAATTTAGACAACCGTATTACAAGTATAGTCACTAGTGAAGAAGCCGGTGTTGAAAAACCACATCCTTTTCCATTTCTTTACGCAATGAAGAAGCTCCATTGCAAATCTGATGAAGTAATAATGATCGGTGATAGTCTAAAAAAAGACATATTGGGTGCGACTTCATTGGGAATTAAATCATTTCTAATCAATCGTAGTCATTCTAATAACGATAAAATAATTGCAAAAGAGTATTCTACTATACGTTTTCTTACAGATATTGAGGTTAATTAATAATGAATAATCTAGTATTTGCTTCTAGAGAAATTGGATCTAGATTAGATCTAGTGCAAGCGGCCGGTGGAAACACGTCTGTTAAACAAGAAGGGAAGATATACGTTAAGGCTTCAGGATTTAATTTATGTGATGTTTCTCATGATAAAGGATTCTCTGAGTTATCTCTGAACTCGTTACAAGAAATGTTAATAGATTTGGCATCTAATAGTTTTAATTATACGAAAAAAGAGTTGGAACAGAAAGGGAAAGATATCTTATCGCAAGCAGTAATTGCTGATAATACTGCCAGGCCATCGATAGAAACCTTCCTTCATTCATTTGGGAATAAATACACAATTCATACTCACCCTTCGGTAGTTTCTGTTTATTGCTCAGCAAATAGTTTGTTTAATAAATTATCGGACATTTTCCCTGGTGCGTATCTTGTTGATTATGCAACACCTGGAGTAGAGCTATTTCTTAAAGTATATGACAGTGTTTTTTCACAGGTTAATGACTCAACTCCTAAAATTATTTTTCTTAAAAATCATGGGTTGATAGTTAGTTGTGATGATCATTCTCAAGCTATATCTTTGACATATAATATTGTCGATACATTGTCTGAAAAGCTTGGTTTAGATAATACGCAGTATAAAGTATCATCTAGACTGATTAATGACATTTATACTGTTTTTAATGAAGACTTGGTAGTTAAAAACATAGATGATAAATCGTTGGTAACCGAATTGAGTCGCTTGGCTAATAAAGAAATATTTGCATTTTCTCCAGACATATCCGTTTTCTTGGGCGGTCGAGTTTGCAATTCAAACTTGCAAGACCTTAGGAACGATTTAATTTCTTATTACGAACATCATCGTGAAATTCCAAGTATAGTAAAAATAGATGAAGCAGTTTATGTGATTGGTAATAAGTATCAACAATTATGTGAAAAGATAGATGTTGCTCGCTTTTATTGTCAGGTAATGTCGTATTTAGTAGATGAAGATGACCGTTCTTCTCTGTCAAGTGATGAAGTGAGTTACCTGAAGAACTGGGACTCAGAGAAATTTAGAAAGCAGGTATAATATGCATATTGTAATTCCTATGTCTGGTATTGGTAAAAGGTTTATCGATGCGGGATACAACGTTCCAAAATTTTTGATTGAAATTGATGGCAAGCCAGTGATCCAACATGTTATAGAGTTGTTTCCTGGTGCGGATAAGTTTACTTTTATTTGTAATAAAGAGCACATTGAAACAACGAATATTGAACAAACGTTACTTAAGATTGAGCCCAACTCAAATATAGTGAAAATTGAACCACACAAACTTGGTCCAGTTCATGCTGTATTACAGGCTTCCAATTTCATTGAGGACGATGAAGAAGTTATTGTTAGCTATTGTGATTTCGGTACTTATTGGGATTATTCTGATTTCTTAGAGCACACTCGAAATAGAAATGCTGATGGTGCTGTTCCTGCTTATAAAGGGTTTCATCCTCATATGCTTGGTACAACAAATTATGCATTTATGAGGGATGAAAAGCAATGGATGTTGGAAATACAAGAAAAAAAGCCATTCACAAGTAATAGAATGCAAGAGTACGCATCAAATGGCATATATTATTTCAAAAAAGGCTCTTATATCAAAAAATATTTCTCTCAATTAATTGAGAAAGGTATAGATTTAAACGGTGAGTATTATATTAGTTTAATCTATAATTTGCTAAAGAATGATGGTTTAGATATTTCTATTTATGAAATACAGCATATGCTTCAGTGGGGAACGCCAGCTGATGTTGAAGAATATGAGCAATGGTCATCATACTTTACCACTCAACAGTATTTCTCCTCTCGTGCAAAGATATCTTTTGTAGATAATCTTATTATGCCGATGAGTGGTTTAGGAAGTCGTTTTTCTTCTAGTGGCTATAAACAACCTAAGCCTCTTCTTGATGTTAACCAGTCACCGATGTATAAATTTGCAATTGATTCTTGTCCAACTTACGAGAAATTAAGTGTTGCAGTTTTAAATCAACATGATCGAGAGTTCTCCATCGCTCAAGAAGTGATGAAAAATACGCCCAATGCTAACGTACAAATTTTAGAATCGGTAACTGAAGGTCAAGCAGAGACATGTTCCTTGTTAATCTCTGATGTACCTGACAATGAATCTATATTTATTACAGCATGCGATAGTGGCTTTGTTTGGGATGAGGACAAGTTTACTTCCTTGATTGAAAATGAAGGTGCTGAGGTTGTTGTATTTGTTTTCAAAAATCACCCTCATGCAAACTTAAATCCAAACCAATATGGTTGGGTTGATATAATGAAAATGAGTTTAATCGTGTTTCAGTTAAGACTCCATTATCTAATGATGTAAAAAATGACTTTGGTGTAATAGGTAGCTTCTATTTTTCTGAGAGTCAAATCTATAAAGACGCATATAAAAAACTTGTTGAGAAAAATGACCGTGTAAATAATGAGTTTTATGTGGATTCTCTCATTAATTATGTGGATGCAAAAATTAAGGTATTAGAGGTGGATTTTTATATTTGTTTAGGAACTCCTAATGATTATGAGACATTCATATATTGGCAGAGTTATCATCACAAAAATCCGAATAATATCTATTCGATAGAAAAAGATAATAATTTTAAAGATAAGTTGGTAGCTAGTGAATTTTATAAGTTTAAGCAAGAATATAGTTGATTCCGACTATTCACGTTTTTTTATAGTCGGTCTCAGTTCTGTAGCTATTGATTATTTTTGTTACCATTTTCTTATTGATTATGTTCATACTGGTTACGCTAAAGCGATTAGTTTTATACTAGGCAGTATATTTGCTTATGTGATGAATAATTTTTGGACTTTTGAAGCTAAAGTTGTTAGGTTTCAAAACATAGCTAAGTTTTCAATGTTATACCTATTTAGCCTGACTTTGAATGTTTTCGCAAATGATCTATCGATAACTGTTACTGGCTCGTTATTCTTGTCCTTTTTATTTGCTACTTCTATAAGTACTGTTGTTAACTTTATCGGTCAAAAATTTTGGGTGTTTAAATAATGATGTATTCTATAGTCGTTCCTTGTTATAACGAAGAAAATAACATTGAACCACTAATCAGTAAGTTTGAAGATATAGCGAGTCAAGGTGATCTTGAACTCGTGATGGTAAATAATGGTTCTAATGATCGTACTCTTGACATTATCACTGAGAATGTAGCTACTAAGCCTTTCATTACCTTAGTAGATATTCCAATAAATGAGGGATATGGAAATGGCATACTCAGAGGTCTCGAAGCAGCTAGAGGTGAGCTTATAGGGTGGACGCATGCTGACCTTCAAACAGATCCTTTAGATGTTCAAAAAGGTTTCGAGTTACTTGTGAGTTCTCAAAACCAAAGAAAAACTTATGTAAAAGGGTATCGAAAGAACAGACCTTTTTTTGATGTAGTATTTACTCATGGAATGTCTATATTTGAATCGATTCTTCTTAGAAGAAAACTTTTTGACATTAATGCGCAACCAAACTTGTTTCATAGAGATTTCTTCTTAAAAATAAAAGATAATGCACCTAACGATTTTTCTTTAGACCTGTATTTTTATTACAAAGCCTTATGTCAAGGAATGAATGTTGAGCGCTTTGATGTACTTTTTCCTGATAGAATTCATGGTGAGTCAAGTTGGAATGATGGTCTACTATCGAAGTATAAGTTTATAAAGCGAACAATCAAGTTTTCTTTAGAGCTAAAGAGGAATATGTCATGACTACATTTATTTCTCATCGTATTAATGACTCTAGTTCATTAAAATTAACGGATAGAAGATTTGGTGTTGAAATAGACTTACGGGATTTTGGAAATGATATTGTCATGTCTCATGATCCGTTTACTATTAATGCAGAAAAGTTTGAAAATTACCTGACTAATTATGACCATAGGACAATGATACTAAATATAAAGTCAGAGAGAATTGAGCACAAAGTAATAGAACTTTTGAATATTTATGGGATAGATGATTATTTTTTCTTGGACTCTTCCTTCCCCATGATTAAACTAATGGCTGAAAGTAATGAAAATAATATAGCAGTGAGATTCTCAGAGTACGAACCATTAGAAATGGTTAACTCTGTCAAGAATATGGTCAAGTGGGTTTGGGTTGATTGCTTTAGTCGTTTTCCTCTCGATAAATCAACTTTTGATCATTTAAAATCTATGGGATTGAAGATTTGTATAGTATCACCAGAGTTACAGGGGCAAGAGGAAAGGATAATTGACTATGCTGGTTATATGAAAGAGAATAATATTATTCCTGATGCTGTGTGTTCGAAGGCCCATAACTTCGAACTGTGGTCAAAATATATTAAATTTTCATGATTTAGTGTTAAATTTCTTTTTTAAGATAGAGTGAAAGAATGAGTAATATTAAGGTTTTATCTGTTTTTGGTACGCGACCGGAAGCAATTAAGATGGCTCCTGTTGTAGATGCCCTTAAAAATGATCGCAGATTTGATAGCAAAGTTTGTGTTACAGCCCAACATCGTGAGATGCTTGATCAGGTACTGAGCTTATTTGAAATTGTGCCGGATTATGATTTGAATATCATGAAGTCTGGCCAAGACCTTACAGACGTTACAACATCTATTCTTACAGGTCTTCGAGCTGTACTGCAAGAATATAAGCCAGATTATGTTCTTGTTCATGGTGATACTGCTACTACATTATCTGCGACACTTGCCAGTTACTACCAGCAGATAAAGGTGGGCCATGTTGAGGCAGGTTTGCGGACTAGTAATATTTATTCCCCTTGGCCTGAAGAAGGTAACCGTAAGTTGACAGGCGCTTTGGCTAATCTTCATTTTGCACCTACGCAGACATCATTGGATAATCTGTTAGCTGAAAATGTATCTGAAAGCGCTATTTGTGTTACTGGAAATACAGTTATAGATGCTTTGCTAATGGTTCAGTCTAAATTAACCAATGATCAAGTATTATCTGAGAATTTATCAGATAAGTTCGCTTTTCTTGATGCTCAGCGGCGTATGGTGTTGATAACGGGTCATCGCCGTGAGAGCTTTGGTGGCGGATTCGAACGTATTTGTCAGGCTGTTTCAACGCTTGCTGAATCATTCCCTGATGTTGATTTTGTGTACCCTGTGCATTTAAACCCGAATGTTAGAGAGCCGGTAAACCGTTTACTCGCAAATAAAGCGAATGTGCAGTTAATTGAGCCTCAAGACTACCTTCCTTTTGTTTATTTGATGGATCGTTCAAGCATTATTCTGACTGATTCAGGCGGAATACAAGAAGAAGCCCCTTCTCTAGGTAAACCTGTACTGGTGATGCGAGATACGACTGAACGTCCAGAAGCTGTATCGGCGGGTACTGTTAAACTTGTTGGTACAGACGTTGATAAGATAATTGATGAAGTATCTATCTTGCTTACACAGCAAGAAGCCTATGAAAGGATGAGCTTTGCTCATAATCCGTATGGTGATGGAGCGGCATCAGAGCGTATTCTAGATGCTATTGTTCAGGCGACAAAATAACTGATTACACTGACATATGAGCAGAAAGCCACCTTAGTAATAAGGTGGCTTTTTTTATAACTGTTTGAAATGATATTTTAAAAAACTATTGATATACCATAAAAAGTTTTTCGAAAATATCTTTCTGTTCTGGTATGAAGCGAAATGAACTGCCTTTATGTTAGGAAAATATGTCAAAGAGATATTTTTTTTCTTTGCTCTTTTAGCCAAATCGACATCTTCAAAATACATAAAGAAGCTCTCATCAAAGCCATCTAATTCCCTGTATATTGATGCTTTAAAGAGGAGAAATGAACCCGCAGCCCAGTCAATGCAGACAGGCGTATCTATCATATCTTTGTTATAGGTATCTTCTCGAATCTTAGTAAATTTCGCTTTTAAGGGCGTAAGAATTGAAGGAAAATGCTTAATCGATTGATCATATTCAGAATAATCTTTATCACGATAGAGATTGATTGTACTGATTGTTGACGCGTACCTTTCAGCCTCATTTATGAGTGTATTCATTGACTCAAGCGTGATAACTACATCCGGATTCATGACTAAAAAAAAGTCATTCTCTTTCAGATCAAAATGCTCTGAGACATAGCTAAATACAAAATTATTATTGGCACCAAACCCTAAGCCGTAGTCTGAGTTTATCAGTGTGATATTGTGTTTTTCACAGTGCTGAATCAGTTGAGTACTTGCTGGTGTGTTGGATTTAACAATAACCCGGCAACGTTCTGTAAGGCTTGTTAGTTCATAATTATCGATAATCATTTGGTCATTATTATGACTGATGATTGATATATATGTTGATGTCATATTCAAAATTTACCTAAGCAAGTACTCAATTTTTGGGGTTATAGCCTGTAGGGGCATCGAGCAATATCTGTTTGATGCATTCAAAATCAAAATTATGACAGCAAATATCGAGTTGCTGCAGTAGATCTGACATTTCATCCCAGGTTAGTTTATGCTCGCTAGCTGTCATGATTTTGGGGTGGGTCGTACCTTCCACATTATCCCCAATTAAGAGCTCTTCATATAATTTTTCCCCTGAGCGTAATCCAGTAAACTGAATTTCGATATCTCCATCAATATCATCAGCGGAAGTGCTAGTTTCTTCACTCATCCCCATTAAGTGGATCATGCGCCTAGCCAGGTCGAGAATTTTCACCGGTTCGCCCATATCAAGCACAAATACCTGCCCGTTATGCGCCATAGCTCCGGCTTGGATCACAAGCTGAGCGGCTTCGGGGATCAGCATAAAATAGCGAATAATGTCAGGGTGAGTAACAGTGACTGGACCGCCTTTTCGGATTTGCTCTTTAAACAGCGGTACTACTGAGCCTGAAGAGCCTAGTACGTTACCGAACCTGACCATAGTAAACGTTGTTGGTACTTTTCTGTCTGCCAGTGATTGTAGAACAAGTTCTGCCATTCGTTTACTGGCACCCATAACATTTGTCGGTCTGACTGCCTTATCTGTTGAGATCAGCGTGAAATGCTTTACATTAGCACTTATGGCAGCTTCTGCGGTTGCAAGTGTACCAAAGACATTGTTTCTTATTCCTTCAACGATATTATCTTCGACGAGTGGAACATGCTTATAGGCGGCTGCGTGGAATACCGTTTCTACTTGATTATTGAGCATTACTTTTTCAACGCGATTTCGGCGCTGCACACTACCAAGGGCGGAAATGATTTCTATGTTGCTGTTGGTGTTTTCAATGATTTTTCTTAGCTCTCTATCAATCATATAGAGGTTGTATTCATTTAGTTCGAATAGCACTAAACGTTTTGGTTTTTGTTGCAGAATTTGTCGACAAAGCTCGGCACCAATTGAACCGCCTGCGCCCGTTACCATCACGACTTTATTTGTTATATTTTTCGAGAGTAACGTCTGATCCGGCTCTACAGGAGCACGTCCTAATAGGTCACCTATTTCTAGATCCCTAATCTCTGTTGAACTGGCTTTACCTGCCGCTATATCTTCAACAGAAGGTACTGACTGGATGGCTATAGGTAAGTCAGAAAGCTTTTCTAGTAGACGAAGTCGTGTTCCTTTGCTGATATTGTTTATGGCAAGTAGCAGTTTCAGAGGCTTGTATAATGACTGTAGTTCTTCAAATTCACTACTGTGATGTACTCTCAAGCCGAAAATGATCTGGCCAACTTTACTATGGTCATCATCGAGAATAACTACCGGGTGATATTCTGCCCCGCTGATTAGTGCATAAGCAAGCTCGCGGCCTGTAGCACCGGCACCATAAATGAAAACGTTGGGTTTTTTTCGTTTGTAGTAGTGGTAGTAAAATGTTCGAATTAAAATACGTGGACCGCCTAAGGTTAGAATAGCAAGCCCGGCATAGATCAGAGGAACACTTCTGGGAATAAACGATTGGAAAAAGAAACCAGAAATAGCAAGTGCAAAGGCTGAAAAAATAACGGCCAGAAAAATGTAGCCTAAAGCCGGTAGCATTAGATAGCGTAAAACGGCGCGGTACATGCCCAGGCGCATAAATGCATAGATAGTTACTAGGATTGTCACCGTGAAGCTTGCAACTTCCCTGATTGTTACATCGAACATCCAGTCGCTTAAACGCAGACTCATTGCCAGATATAGAGAAAAAACAACCGCTAAAACATCATAAGTCAATGTTATTATTCTTTTATTTTTTCTTTTTGTGCTTAATAGTGCTTGTATTGGTCTGATCATAGTAAACGGCTAAATTATAACAACGGTAGGATTCTAATCCATTATTCTTTCGTTGCAATTATATAAGTGTAAATCCTGTGTGATAAGTCTGAATATGTTATTATTTCTGTCATTAGTAGGTGAATTAGTGAGCAATTGTATTGAAAATCCTAATTACTGGTGGCAATGGCTTTGTTGGTCAAAATCTTGACTGTTTTTTCCAGAAACATAGCCAGCACTCTATTGTCTGTGCGGCCAGAAGCCCTCAAAGCACTTCAAGTGGCTTTCTTTCCCTCGATTTAGATTCAGACTTTAACATCTCTGCTCAACTAGCTGATGTCGATGTTATCGTCCATTGTGCTGCACGTGTCCATCTAATGCAAGATAACGCTTCTAATCCCCTTGCAGAATATCGCCGTGTGAATACTACCGGCACAATAGAGCTCGCTCGGCAGGCTGCTGATGCCGGTGTAAGACGATTTATTTTCATAAGCACTATTAAAGTCAATGGTGAGTCGACACCTTGTGACATACCTTTTCAAGCCGCCGTTGCAAGACCTCCGGAAGATCCGTATGCACTCAGCAAGTATGAGGCTGAGCAGGGGCTGTTGGCTCTAGCGAAAGAGTCAGGCATGGAAGTTGTGATCATCCGTCCGCCATTAGTGTACGGACTTGGGGTGAAGGCGAATTTCAATTCAATGATGAATTGTGTGAAAAAAGGGCTCCCATTACCTCTGGGAGCAATTGAAAATCGACGAAGCCTTGTTTATGTCGGGAATTTAGTGGATCTAATTGTAACCTGTTTGGATCATCCAGGAGCGGTAAACCGGACGTTGTTAGTCTCGGATGATGAAGATGTATCAACAACTCAATTGCTAAAAAAAATCGCTGATGCCATGGGACGTAAAAGTCGCCTACTGCCGATTCCATCGAAGTATTTGCTGTTGCTAACAAAAGTGCTGGGTAAGGCTGCAGTTGGAGAGAGGTTGTGTAGCTCTTTGCATGTGGATATATCTGAAACAAAGTCTTGTTTGCAGTGGACGCCACCTTATACACTAGACGAAGCCCTTAAATTGACCGTTAGAAGTAAGAAGTAGTTTAATGATGACATCACCGATTATCCGAGCTTTGGACTTTAGTTTAGCCTTACTCGGTTTGCTTGCAGCGTTGCCTGTTTTTCTGATTATTTATCTTGTTGGCTTGTTTGATACTGGATCGCCGATTTTTTACCAACAACGTGTGGGAAAGAAGGGGCAGCCATTTACACTCATTAAATTTAGAACCATGGGTACCAGTACTGAATCAGTTGCAACCCATATGGTAGATTCAAATTCGGTCACCAAACTTGGTAGCTTTTTGCGTAAGACTAAACTCGATGAATTACCGCAACTAATTAACGTACTCCGAGGCGAGATGAGCTTTGTCGGTCCTCGCCCGTGCTTATTCAATCAAGAAGAGCTGCTTGAAGAGCGTAAGAAGCGCGGAGTGTTGGATGTGTTGCCTGGGATCACTGGATTGGCTCAAGTAAATGGTGTAGATATGTCAGTACCGGTACAACTTGCTAAGCTCGATGCAGAAATGATAGAGACATTTTCGCTTTCTCTTTACTTCCAGCTGATCCTACAAACGGCAACAGGCAAAGGGGCCGGTGATAGGGTTAGACACTAAGGTGAGTTTGCTTGTAATTCTTAAGACTAACAGTTTATATAAGTAATGCAGCACAATTACTCTGATTTAATTTCGATTTTTAATCGCACCTTTCTCAATTCATATAACACCGAGCTCTTGCTCGGTGGTGATGAGCCAATCTACTTACCAGCTAGCGAAGGTTATAAAAAACACCGAATTATCTTCGCTCGAGGTTATTTTGCATCGGCCTTACATGAGATCGCCCATTGGTGTATAGCTGGACCCAAGCGACGGCTGCTTGAAGATTATGGTTATTGGTATGAATCGGATGGACGCACAGCTGACGTACAGGCTGAGTTTGAAAAGGTAGAGATCAAGCCCCAGGCAGTAGAATGGATCCTATCAGCAAGCTGTGGTTTTCGGTTTCAGGTTAGCTGTGATAACCTGAGCGGCAACTGCGAACCTGACAGAGTTGGTTTCACTAATAAAGTAAGAGAGCAAGTGCTTATTTATCTAGAGCAGGGGATGCCGGAGCGAACAAAGGTATTGTCTGAGGCATTACGTGAGCATTACCAAATAGCTGTTTTGCTACCGGAGGATTTCTCAGAGCTTTAAGGCACTTGGACTAGTTAGTGAAAGAATTTATGATTCACAGGCACCAATTTTCAACAAAGAGTATAGTTATGATCCAGCAATATGAAGAAAAGCTACTGAACCTGATTGATCTGATGGTCGAAACCGCATCAGATGATGAACTTTTTGCTGGAGGCTATCTGCGTGGACATATCTCACTGTCAGCAGCTAACTGTGAAATGAATGGAGTCAGTACGATTGACGCGATGAACTCGGCTGTAGATATGAGCCTAGCCGAAGCTCAATCTGAGCTAAATCCTGCCGATCAGTTGATAGTTAAAGCAATGTGGGAACAGTTGCAACAGGGTACAATGTAATTTTTGATTTGCTTGTTGTTATAAGCAGTAAAGGCGCCATGGATATGGCGCCATATTAGTGCATTATAATTAACTGTTAGTACTTAGATACTTACGTTTATAATCAGATGCTTTGGCAAAAATAAAAGTAGGGATTGATACCAGCAATAAACCTGCCGCATATATTAAATTTTCATTGGCCAAAAGTTGATAACCGCTTATTACAAATACACTTAACATCGTAAATAAGTTAAGTGCATGAATATAAGGGTGTTTAACAGTGAACTGAGCATATGCTCTAAACATGCTCTAACCTCTTTCTACAGTGTACGTCAAAATAATAATTATTTTTCCCTCC
>Ga0209272_10001587_pt1 | contig 14180 bp, 12 predicted proteins | sample tdDd002_FD_187125 | JGI IMG/M metagenome (GOLD analysis project Ga0209272, IMG submission 187125) | Marine sediment microbial communities from the Atlantic coast under amendment with organic carbon and nitrate - tdDd00.2 (SPAdes)... | ecosystem: Environmental > Aquatic > Marine > Coastal >... | reverse complement strand
CTGGGTCGCCTGGGTATTCTTCAAATCAGGAATGGTCAAATACTCTAGCTGGGACAGTACCCTCTATCTCTTTGAGTACGAATACCAGGTCCCCTTGCTGCCTTGGCAGCTCGCCGCCTACATGGGTACCGCCGCCGAGCTGATCCTGCCGGTCTTTCTGGTCTTGGGCTTATTCACCCGCCCGATGGCACTGGTGTTGTTCGTCTTCAATATTATTGCCGTGGTTTCCTACCCGCTGCTGTGGGAAAAAGGCTTTTTCGACCACCAGCTATGGGGAATGATGATGCTGGTGAACGTCTTCTGGGGCGCAGGGCTGATATCAGTAGACAGACTGCTCGGCAACGAGCCGAAGCAGAGCCTGCTGGAATAGTCAAAAAAGGCGATCGCTATGATCGCCTTTTTGTTTTTCTGGGCCAGTTCAGACCAAATCAAGCAACTGCGACAAACGACAGATTTCCACATCCGGCAGCCACTTAACCTTTGGCTCGCAGTGCAGCTGACGCTGCTGATCATTGTACCAACATGCCTGAAAACCGTTTTTTTTCGCACCGCCAACATCTGTCACCAGGTGATCGCCGACATGGAGGATATCCTGCGCGGCCACACCCAGTAGTGCTGTCGCCCGGGCAAACATATCCGGCTCGGGTTTCGCCAAACCATCACGACCGGCAACCAGCACCTGGGAAAAATACTGCCCGAGGCCTATCTTCTCGGCATCGACATTGCCATTGGTGATCGCCAACAAAGGAACCTTCCGGCCAAGTTCAGCCAGTACCCGGTGTGTTTCCTCGGGAACGTCAACCTGATTACGGACAACCAATACCCGCTCCAAACCTTCCTGGGCTGCCTGCTCGGCTTTTGGCTGCGAGTATCCCAGCTGCATCAAGCCGATTTTAAGCAGCTCATAACGCCAAAGACTCACATCATGACGCAGATAAGGAGTCTGTACGACCAGACGCATTTTCAGTTGCAGCCAATCTTCCCTGGCCATGCTGTGGCTGCACGGGTGATATTCTGCCAGCCAGTCGTGCATCGCCTGCTCGGCGCGGCGGATCACAGGGCGGTTATCGTATAGGGTATCATCCAAATCAAATGTCAGCGCCTTCGGCGGCTGGAGGTTGCGATAAAACTGCATGTCAGCCCTCAGTTACATCAGCAGAGTAGGTGGCAAGACGCATTAGCGTTTGTCTCGTTTGGCCCTCGGGTGTGCTTCATCATACACCTTTGCCAGGTGCTGAAAATCGAGGTGGGTATAAATTTGGGTTGTCGACAGATTGGCGTGGCCCAGTAGCTCCTGCACCGCACGCAAATCGCCGCTGGATTCCAGCATATGGGTAGCAAAGCTATGGCGCAGTTTATGCGGGTTAATGTGGCTGGACACCGCCTGCTTCTGACCCCATTCGGCCATCCGCTTCTGAACATTGCGGTTGGAGATCCGCTGTCCCAATTTAGAAACAAACAAACCGGGCTCGCCGCTGGCAGCCAACTGTCCACGAACCTTAAGCCAATGCCCAACCCATTCGCGGGCCAAGCCCGCAAAGGGAACAATACGCTCCTTGTCCCCTTTACCGATAACCCGGATATCCCCCTTGCTGAGGCTAATATCACGCACATCCAGGTTAACCAGTTCCGACAGGCGTAATCCGGCGCCGTACATCAGCTCCATCATCGCCCGATCCCGAATCGACAGCGGATCATCCTCGTTCACATTGAGCAATTGATCCATCTCGTCAACATCGAGATTCTTGGGCAGCGGCCTGGCCTTACGGGGCGCAGACACTCCCTTGGCCGGGTTGGCTTTCAGCACGCCCTGGCGTACCAGATAATCAAAAAAACTTCGCAGCGCCGACAGGCGCATCGACAAGCTGCTTGCCTTCAGACCATCACGCATGCCTTTGCTGGCTAGCTGGCGTACCCAGCCGGCATCGACCACTCGCCAGTCAGTAACCTCTAGTTCCACCAGCTGCTCGGCTAACGTTGTCAGCTGACGCTTGTAGTTCTGCTGGGTGTGCAGACTCAACTCACGTTCGCTACGCAGGTATTCGTAAAACCGATGCAGTGGCTTCTCCAGCCCAGAAGGCAACTGACTCAATCAATCACCTCACGGGTATATTCCCAGTGATGGATCAGGCGAGTCAGCACCAAGGCCAACTGCTCGACAAACAAAGTATCCATCGCCGGCTGAAAATGACCGCCATCAGCGCTGGCAAAGCTCAGCACCCCGATTGGGTGTTCGATACCCAATGGTAGCACCACATAGGATCCTAAGTGCGGTGGCTGGCGAAAGAGCAGCTCGCTCTCTTGCTTGCGCAACCTCCCCATATATACCGTTCGGTGTGACAAATGGGCAACGCGAAAGCTCTCGAAAGCTTTACGCTCGAGATATAGGTTGTCATCAAAGCTATCAAACAACCGCAGACTGAAATCCAGCTGCAGCTGACCGCTGAGCTCTTCCAAGATCACCAGTGCCTGATAAATATTGTGGGTTTGAAAAAGTTGCTGCTGGGCGCGGGCAAATATTTCAAACAGCTCGCTGTTTTTCCCAGCCGCAGAAACCAAGGTATTGATCTCACCTTCCAGTTCACGTACCTGGTCGCGCAGTCTCTCCAGCTGAATTTCAACCAAGGACACCACGCCACGCTCACTGTGAGTAACATGCAGCTGCGTCAGTAACTCAGGCTGGCGAATAAAAAAGTCAGGATTGTCGAGCAAGAACTCGGCCACATCCTGATCTGACAACGAGGTGTCTGCAATCATAGGCAGCTCACCCAGTTGGGATACATCTGTCATAATACTATTTGTCCATCAAAGACATGTGCTACAGGGCCAGTCATATACAATGGCTTGCCTTCTCCGGCCCAGCGAATATGAAGATCGCCCCCCGGAAGACTCACTTTCACATTTTCATCCAGCAGCCCCTGCTGCCGACCAATCGCGACAGCCGCACAGGCACCACTACCGCAGGCCTGAGTTTCCCCGGCACCACGCTCGTAGACCCGCAGCTTTACTTCGCCCCGGTTCAATACCTGCATAAATCCCGCGTTAACCCGTTCAGGGAAGCGTTCATGAGACTCCAGCAGCGGACCCAGGGTTTCCACACCGGCGGTATCAAGGTCGTCTACAACCGTGACACAATGCGGATTACCCATGCTCACCGCGCCACAGAATACCGTTTTCTCGCCTGCTCGCAAAATATAGGTTTTTTCGCTCTGCTTGGCACGAAACGGGATCTTGCCTGGCTCGAACTCCGGCACCCCCATGTTCACCGTTACCTGGTTATCGTTTTCCAGCTTCAGCATCATTTTTCCGCCCTTGGTACTGACAGAAACCTGATATTTATTAGTAAGCCCTTTCATCCAGACAAAACGGGCAAAGCAGCGGGCGCCATTACCGCACTGCTCCACCTCGCTACCGTCGGCATTAAAAATTCGGTAATGAAAATCCGTTTCCGGATCATAAGGCGGTTCCACCACTAACAGCTGGTCAAACCCGATCCCCCGATGGCGATCGGCCAGCCGCCTGATGGCGTCAGGCGAAAAAAACACATTCTGTGTCACGCAATCCACCACCATGAAATCATTGCCTAATCCATGCATTTTAGAAAAATTGATCTGCATGATGTCCCTTCTCGTTATTCTGGCAATTGGTGTTCAGACTGCCATAGTTGCTCCAGCGTTTCACGCTCACGGACGACATGGGCATCTTGGCCATCGACCATGATCTCGGCGGCACGAGTCCGGGTATTGTAATTTGACGCCATGACAAATCCGTAGGCACCTGCCGAACGTACCGCCAGCAAATCACCCGGTTCAAGGCACAAGGCGCGGTCTTTGCCGATGAAATCCCCAGTTTCGCAGATAGGGCCAACAAAGTCATAAACCTGTGCTTCACCGTCACGCGGGACGACCGGCACAATATCCTGCCATGCCTGATAAAGTGTCGGGCGGATAAGATCATTCATCGCCGCGTCGACAATAGCAAAATTTTTGTGCTCGGTGTGTTTAAGATACTCAATTCGGGTCAACATCACACCGGCATTGGCGGCAATTGCCCGGCCAGGTTCAAAAATCAGCTCCAGATCAGGATGGTCATTCAGGCGGGCAAGCAGCTCAACGGCATAGTCCGAAGGCTGAGGAGGCTGCTCATCACTGTAAGTCACTCCTAAACCGCCGCCTACATCCAAATGGTCGATCTCAATGCCTTCGGCCTTGAGGGTATCAATCAATGCCAGCAGGCGATCGGTAGCATCAATAAACGGCTCGATATTGGTCAGCTGGGAACCGATATGACAGTCCATTCCCGTTATCTTCAAGTTTGGCAGACTCTGTGCCAAACGGTATACCTCTGGCGCACGGTCGAAAACGATACCAAATTTATTGTCACGCAGACCGGTAGAAATATACGGGTGGGTCTTGGCATCGACATCCGGATTGATCCGCAGCGAAATCGGCGCCACCTTGCCCAGCTCGGCCGCAACCTCGTTAAGACGAACCAGTTCAGGTTCCGACTCAACATTAAAGCATTTAATACCTAGCTCCAACGCCCGCTTCATTTCGGCAACGGTCTTGCCGACACCGGAGAAGACAACTTTGGCAGGATCACCGCCAGCGGCAATCACCCGCTCCAGCTCACCCTGCGACACAATGTCAAATCCGGATCCCAGCCGGGCCAGGACATTCAGCACCCCGAGATTTGAGTTGGCCTTCACGGCATAACAAATCAGGTGAGGGTGATTGACCACCGCCTGATCAAACGCATTCCAGTGACGCTCCAGTGTCGCCCTGGAGTACACATACAAAGGGGTACCGTAGCGCTCAGCGAGGTCGGTAAGTGCAATCTCTTCGGCCCATAGCTGGCCGTCTTGCTGGTAGTTAAAATAATCCAAAGTTGTCTCTTCCCTGTCTGATCGCTGTCGTTACTGTTGCTGTTGTTGCTGCTCAGAATCGTCCGGCATATATAGCGGCCCGCTCTGGCCACAGCCATTAAGAGCCAATACACCCAGTACTAAAATTGCCAATAAACCTTTATGCATTTTTCAAAGCCAGTGATTATCATTTCATTGCCCTCTATAATCGCACCAACACTAGGAAAAGCAATAGGACGCAATGGGATGAATGATACAGAATTTCATAAGTTAGCCGATGAGGTTCTTATGAGCATCGAGGAAGGCATCGACGAATCCGGTGCAGACATTGAATATGAGACCAGCGGCAACGTACTGACACTGGAGTTCGAGAACCGCAGCCAAATCGTTATTAACCGCCAGGAGCCGCTGCACGAAATCTGGCTGGCTTCAAAATCAGGCGGTTACCACTTCAAGTACAAAAACGGCGAATGGCACTGCACCCGCAGCGGTGCCGAGCTGATTTCGCTGGTGAAGCAGGAATGTTCACGACACGCCGAAGAAGCAGTCGATTGGTCATAAGCCAGCAGTACCATTAAGTGAACAGCCTAGACGAAAAAAGCGAGAGCCTACCGACTCTCGCTTTTTGTTATTCAGCCCGCTTAGATGCCTGACTAGCGTGTCGACAGCGACATCATAGTGGGAGCGGCTCCTGCCGCCGAGGGTCGCGGGATTTGCTGGCCACTCTTGAACGGGATCACCTGCGGCTCACCACCATCGCTATGTACGATGTCGTAAAACTGCGGCAAGTTAAAATTAATAAAATTCGCGCTGTAGCTGAAGCGATCCTGAGCCGAGGTATAGAAACGGTTTACACCATGGACCATTTCATCTTTGTCACCGCTACACTGACGGTAGACTTCCACCCGGTTCGACTCGTCCAAAATATAAATATTGTATCCGGCATCGCAGTCTTCAAAGAAAAACTGGATCAGGCCTTCGCTGGCATAGGCATCGACAATCTCCGGCGGATGCGGTTCATCTGCTTTGCCCATAACCAAATTCGCCGAGCCAAACAGCTTGTTGGTCGAAATACAGCTATAGAAATCGACTGAATTCTCCAGCTTCTGGACCGAGACCCCACGGCGTTCGAAAAACAGACCATGTGTCTGATCGCCGATTCGGATAGCTTTGAAACGACGGCGTTTTTCCTGCTCAACCGGCTTCAGGCGCATTTCGATACACTCGGCGACCAACTGGTAGACCAAGTTACGGATAAGGCCACGCATGTGCTTGCTGTAACAGAAAACATCAACCGACTCAGGCGGAATGGCGTCCTGGTGCATCTTGCCCAGTACCGTTTTCAAGGCATCCAGCATGGCATTTTCGCCACTGAAGTTCAGGGTACGGACTTCATTCCAGGAGTTGCGGTAGACCAAATCCACGCTGCCTACCAGACAAGTCTGCTCGGCACCGTAGCTAAAAATGTCGGTGTTTTTGAAGTCAAAACGTACCGAGCGGTTTTTCAACTCGGTCGTCGGATCATTTTCCAGATTGACAAACAGCCCCAGCTGGCGAATCTCACACGGGCTGGACAGCGCCTGCAAACCCGGCTGCGGACGACGGATCGGGAAAGTATTGCGGATATCACTGACCAGCTGATAGAGCTTGTCGATATCCATCGCCGCATCACGCACCACATTGTGCAGACAGGTCGATTCGGTTAGCAGGCCGTTGAAGTATGCCCAGGCAACCAGCTTGCTCAGATAGCGGTTGTGCTCCAGCGATGGCTGGCCCAAAATGGCATAGGGATCCAGCGGCTGCTTGTAAAGATACCAACCGGCAGTATTGGTCCGCCCGGCAGGTACCTGGATCAAGGTCAAATCCGACTCATGCAAATCGGGAGATATCTGCGGGTTCAACAACGTTACCTTGCCCGGCAGCACCTCAAACGCAGCATACAGCTTACGCGCAAGAATACTGATATCTTCCGGGCTGATCGCCGAGGTTATGTTATTGCGACGGGCAAAACGGATCAGGTTACGGTAGCTCAGCATCAAGGCATCGAGCAACTCGTTATGTGCCCGCTTGACCTGTTCAACCTTCCAGTCCCGGCGATTATCCAGCTCCTGCAAAACCTCTTTCGACCACTGCCAGTCTGAGGTCAACTTAGTCAGGACCTCACGACGCCAGGCCACCGAGCCTGAAGCCGGCTCACGAGTCAGCTTTTCATGTGTCTTGAGATAGAAACAGCGACGCACCAGATCCAGACGACGGTGATCGTCAATACGTTCCAGATAGCGCGTGACCTTTTCCAGCATCAAATAGTACGCATCCATACAGTACTCTGTGCAATCTTCAGAGAAGAAACGGCGCTTGCCGTCAACACTAAGCAGCTGAGTGTGCGGATATTCCCAGGAGTAGGCCTCGAGCAAAATGGCTTTCAGCACCGACTTATAGGGCGAATCAATACTCTTGTATAACTGCCACAGGCTGGAACCAAAATATTCCTCGGCCGGGATCCGGGTAAGCGGACCAAAATCAATCCATTCATCACGACGGATATACCCATTAGTATCGAGATAGTCGATATATTCGTCGTAACACTCTTCCATTTCCGACGGCACCATGTACCACATCAGGCGCTGGCCGGCGAGCTGGACAGCCGAACGGTAAAACTCGTCAAGCAGCAGCAAGTGCTGGCTCGAACCACAGTTATCGCCGGTCATCTGTTCAGAAAAGTTATCGCGGAAACGATTTTCGTCAATCAGGAAAAAGTTGGCCTCGACACCCTGTGCCATTGCCCAGTCGGAGATCAGCGAGCACTTGCTCTCAAGTGACTTGCGGGCATCCGCCGCCAGATCGGTACGGATACAGACCCAAATGTCGAGATCACTGGTCAGGCTCTGGCCCAAAGAAGACGTACTGCCCATGGCATATAGGCCTAGAATGGGATATTCGTCGTCGGATAACTGAGGAGGAGTAATAGTAGACTGGCTGGTTAAACCGCAATCATCGATAAGCTGCTGCTGCTGTTCCGAAACGACAAATGCGGCAATGCCTACTGGCACAACCTGATCCAGATAACCGGGTACTGCCGGATGGTTATAGTGAAGTAACACGGTTAGCAGATTGAATACCTGCTCGGACTGCGCATTCATCGCTGCGCGAGCACGCTCCAGCCTAAGCTGATTGTGCTGATCCAGTCGACTTTTAAGCGTCTCGATATAATTATGCAAATTACTCTTCCAAGAGCTACCAGCTAGAGAGCGGCCCAAATCTTGTCATTATTAGTGTAGTTATTGTTCTACACGCGAGCAAAAACGTGATCAATGTAACAGTTTTTGCTTTAACCGTAAAGTTAGTGACGATTTATGACAGCTTATGAATGGCTCGCTTTATTGCCAAACAACAATACGACCCATCCTTGTCCTATTTCCCCTCAAGCTAGTACAAACTCAATAAACCGCCAGCTGCGGTATTGTAATGAATTTTTCACTTAAAGGTTATGTGAGAAATATCACATTAATTACAACACATATCAAGACAATACTGATTCACCGCACTGAGGACAACAAGTGAATTACCATCGCAGCGCAGGAGTGATACGATTACCGTGTATAAATGCAAGCGATTTTATGGACCCGATTCTATGACCGATAAACCGATCCGTATTGCCACCCGCAAAAGCCCGCTGGCAATGTGGCAAGCAGAATTTGTAAAAGATGCCCTAGAGCAGGCCCATCCAGGCCTGATTGTCGAGCTGGTACCAATGGTCACCAAAGGCGATATCATTCTGGATACCCCTCTAGCTAAAGTCGGTGGTAAAGGCCTGTTCGTGAAAGAGCTCGAAGTAGCCATGCTCGAAAACCGTGCAGATATCGCCGTGCACTCGATGAAAGATGTACCTGTCGAATTCCCAGAAGGGCTTGGGCTGGTAACCATCTGTGAGCGTGAAGACCCGCGTGATGCGTTTGTCTCCAACAGCTTCAACACCATTGACGAGCTACCGGCCGGTGCTGTTGTCGGCACCTCTAGCCTGCGCCGTCAGTGCCAACTGCGTGCCCAGCGTCCGGATTTAGTCGTCAAAGATCTACGCGGCAACGTCAACACTCGCCTGCGCAAGCTCGATGATGGTGAATATGACGCTATCATCCTGGCCAGCGCCGGTCTTAAGCGCCTGAAAATGGACGATCGTATTCGTGATGCCATTGCACCTGAAATCAGCCTTCCGGCTGTTGGGCAAGGGGCCGTCGGCATTGAATGCCGCCTGGATGACGCGCGTGTCCGCACGCTGCTCGGTGCCCTTAACCACCAAGATACCGCTACCCGTGTGCTCTGCGAGCGGGCCATGAACAATCGCCTTCAGGGTGGTTGCCAGGTGCCAATCGGCAGCTACTCGGAGCTACAGGGCGATGAGATCTGGTTGCGTGCTCTTGTCGGAGAGCCCGATGGCAGCAAGATTGTCCGTGGCGAGATCAGCGGCCCGGTTGCCGATGCAGAAACACTCGGAACTAAGTTGGCTGAACAGTTGCTTGACGAGGGTGCCAAGGACATATTGGATAAGCTGTACGGCAACGCCTAATGACCATACTGATCACTCGCCCGGCCCCAGAATGCCATCTGCTTGCCCAGCAGCTCAATGCGGCGGGGATCAGTACTATCGCCCAGCCACTGCTAGATATTCAGCCAGGAAAACAACTCCCTACCTTGATTTCCCAGCTAAATAAGCTGCAATCAGACGATTTTCTGATTGCCGTCAGTGTTCATGCAGTGAACCTAGCGCACAATTACTTAACAACACAAGGTGCCAGCTGGCCAAAAAACGTGCATTATATGGCCGTTGGGCACAAAACGTCCGCAGCCCTTTCTGAGTGCTCCGGCAATGATGTGCTATCACCTCAGTCGCGCTGTGACAGTGAAGGGCTACTGGAATTACCTGCACTGGCTAAAGCTCGAGTACAAAACCGTCGGGTGCTGATTTTACGCGGCAATGGCGGTCGTGAACTGATATCCCAAACCTTGCAACAACGCGAGGCGATAGTCAGTTACTGCGAAACATACCTGCGCACCTGGATCCCGCTTGATGGTGGCCAGCTGTGTCAGACATGGCAGTCGAGGCAGGTCTCGGCATTGGTAGTCACCAGTGGCGAACAGCTGGCACACCTAAGCAGTTTAATACCTGATGACAAAATGGCTTGGTTTCTTCAGCGCCACCTTTTCGTACCAAGCCAACGAATCGCAGACCAGGCTAGAATGCTTGGTTTTTGTACAATTTCCACCGTGGGAAGTGCGGCCAACGCTTGCCTTTTCACGACCCTAAGCAAGATAGGCACGATGGGATAATCGGATGACTGACAAAAAAACCAATAATGATACCTCTGCAGATAACAAACAATCGGCAGTGTCAAAAACAACGAATAAGCCAGGTCAATCAAGTGCCAAAGCGCAAGCACCTGAAACCTCTGCACCGAAGGAAACAGCAACCAAGGCCGATACCAACCAGCCAGCCCCTGCTCCCCAGCCAGCCGAAAAACAAAGCGGCAGCAAAACAGGGGCAATTGCCATTGCACTTGTCATCGCGCTAGGTGCCGGCCTGTACTACCACGGCCACCAGCAAACCTTGGCCCAAGAAGCCAAAATGGCCAATCTTCAGCAGCAGCTTGCAGGAATGAAAAGCAACCTGACAAGCAGCATTGCAGCCACGAAAGAAGAAACACTCAGCCAGGTAGAAAAAAGCCTGCAGCGTACAGACGTCTCGATTTCCCAACAGGGCAAATCAATCACCGGCCTGCAGATGGCACTGTCCGAAATGAAGGGACGCCGCCCGAACGACTGGCTACTGGCCGAAGCCGATTACCTGGTGAAAATGGCTGGCCGTAAATTATGGCTGGAACATGATACTGCCAGTGCAACTATCTTACTTGAATCCGCCGACCACCGTATTGCCGAGCTGAACGATCCAAGCATGACCCCGATCCGCGAAGCCATGCACAGTGATATTACTGCGCTGAAAGCCGTTGCCCGTGTTGATCGCGATGGTCTGGTACTGCGTCTGACCAGCCTGCAAGAAGCCGTTGCGGCACTGCCTCTGGCCAACGCAATCATGCCCGAAGCTGCGGAGGCAGAAGCGGCAACCGTTTCGACCTCTGTCGACGATTGGAAAGCAAACCTACAGACTTCCCTGAAGAACTTCAGCGAGCACTTTGTCACCTACCGTACCCGCGACGGCAGCGTGATCCCACTGCTCTCGCCAAAGCAGGACTTCTACCTGCAGGAAAACATCAAGTCCAAGCTGGAAACCGCGATCAAGTCGGTTTATCGCGAGCAGGGCGAGCTGTACAGCAAGTCGTTGATGATGGCCAAAGCATGGGCTGAGCAGTTCTACGACATGGAAGATCCAGCAGCGCAGAGCTTTATCAGCACCCTGGACAAGCTTGCACAAGAAAATGTGGAAGCAAGCTACCCGAGCAAGCTGAAATCGCAGCCTCTGATCACCGATGCCATCAGCGAGCGTCTACGTCAGCAAGTGAAACCACTTAGCACAGAGGAGAACCCAGCATGATCAAACTATTATTGCTGGTTGCTGCGCTGATCGCCGGTATTGTCGCCGGGCCGATGCTGGCAGGCAATCAGGGCTATGTACTGATCTCTGTTGCCAACCAGACCCTGGAAATGAGCCTGACTACCCTGATCCTGCTAGTCGTGATCCTGTTCGGTTCTTTCTTCCTGCTGGAAACAATCATCAAGCGTATTCTGTCAGTCGGCAGCTCAACCCGAGGCTGGCTATCCGGCCGCAAAGCACGTAAAGCACGCCAACTGACCTCAACAGGCCTGATGAAAGTCATTGAAGGTGACTGGAAACAAGCTGAGAAGCTGGTTGTCAAAGCTGCCAAGCACAGCGACGCACCGCTGCTTAACTACCTGGCCGCCGCTGAAGCGGCACAAAGCCAGGGCGATGCCAACCAGCGGGACGAATACCTAAAACTGGCCGCCGATATCGATAGCCAGAATCTCGCCGTAGCGCTAACTCGCGCCAAGTTGCAGTTCCGCCAACAGCAGTATGAGCAAGCTGTTGCCACACTGCACGATATCCAACACGAGCACAGCCGTAACCCGGTACTGCTTGCGCTGCTGAAAGACTGTTACCTGAAACTGGAAGACTGGAAACCACTGCTGGCACAGCTGCCTCAGCTTGAGAAACTTGGTGTGATCACCGCCGAAGAAGCCGCTGAACTGCAAATCAAAGCCGAGTGCGGCCTGATGACACATATTACCCAGCAAAACGGTAGCGAAGGCCTGATGGGGCACTGGAACAGCCTCAACCGTAAAACGAAGCAGCGTCCTGAACTTATCGCCTGTTTTGTTAGGCTGATGAGCAGCCACAGTGCCGATAGCGAAGCATATACCGTGCTGCGCGACGCGCTGAAGAAGAACAACAATGATGAAGATCTGATTGAGCTGGTTCCAGCCCTAAACCTAGCTGACTACCACCCGGCAATTGTCCGACTCCAGGATCTACTCCGCTATGATAGCAGCAACCCAAGCACCTATAGTGCCCTGGGGCAGCTATTCATGCGCGAAGAGAAATGGGAAGAGGCCAAAAAGCACTTCGAGAAAGCCATTGAACTACGACCAAATATGGCAGACTACGGCTACTTGGTTGACGTGATGGAAAAACTGAATGACAGCGAAGCTGCTGCCGATCTCTCCCGTCAGGCTCTGACGCTGGCACTACCCGTCAAAAATTAACAATTTAGCAACACAAGGCTTTGAGTTAAAAAGCACCCAGCAGGGTGCTTTTTTGTTTTTATATACAGCAGTTTATATACCAAGGCGCGATACTTTGTATCTAAGTGTTAACAGCTATTTCATCTTATATCCAACCTATTGCTAGCATAATGTAAAAGTTATTCAATACGGTTTCTAGTCGCTAACAGATGGATAACTAACTATGGATATGCTTCCTTGGTTAATCGTTTCTGGCATTGTTGTTTCTGTGATCACTTGCTTGATGACCGCAGTTTTGATCAAAGAATCATAATCGGCCGGAAATTAAAAAAGCCTCCATCTTGGGAGGCTTCTTTAATTGTCTCAACTGTTCTTACCTACTACGACTAAAGCTGCAGAGCCTTTTGGGCTTTCTGCAAAGCCTTGTCGTAGCGCTGTACCGCCTTCGCCGCTTTCTTCAACCGTTTATTCTTTTTCTTCGCCAGCATCTTCAGCTGCTTGACCTGCTTTTTGGTCACGGTAGGCAGAGCCACAGCCTCTTCTTGTTCAACAACGGCAATCGCTGCCAACTGCGTCTGAGCGGCTGGTGATGGCATAGGTAGCTCACTGACCGGTGGCATTTTCTTTGTTGCCTCAGACGTCGCAGTCGAGATGGCAGCCAGTGTCCTGGTCCTTGCCAGCGCACTTGGCTTGCACAAGTAGTCTTTGTTACTGGCTGAACGGGCACAGCTGCTACACACAAACTTGGGCTCACTGACAATCTTGCTGATTGTTGCAAACTGATCGGCAATTTCGACCCGGCGGTATTTACATAGGGACTTTGCCATTTACCACTCCTTCAGCAAAAGCCAATGATTATCACTATTCCTAAGAATATCACTGCATAGTGACAAGCAAAAGACAGGAAAGCGGAGGGTAAAAATTAAAACGCTACGATTTCATTGCCGCAAGTACATAGACATCAAAACGGTTCTTCTTGGTTTCAATTGCCGTTGAGGGTTTTTGACCAGCCAGAAACTCGGCGTAGTCCGGGCGCTTTACCACCACCCGCTTGGTTGCCAAGGCCATAGCCGGAGCCAATAAGCTGTCAGCATCATTGTCAGCCCCGACCAGAGTCTGAAATACCCGCATTTCCTTCTTCACCAGTGCTGATTTTTTCTTGTGAGGATACATTGGATCAAGATAGACCACATCTGGCGCAGAAAAGTCAGGATCCGCTGCCAGCTTCTCCAGAGCATCATGGCTCGAGGCATGCAGCAGGGTAAGGCGTTCACTGATCCAGCCACCAATTTCAGGATCCTGCTGGGCTCGACGCAAACCATCATCAAGCAAAGCCGCCACAACCGGATGACGCTCCACCATTTGAACTTTACAGCCCAGCGAAGCCAGAACAAACGCATCACGGCCCAAGCCAGCGGTACCATCTACCACCGTGGGTCTTACGCCACCCTTCAGACCAACAGCCTTGGCTATTGCCTGGCCTCGTCCGCCGCCAAACTTACGTCGATGGGACGCCGCCCCTCCAACGAGATCAACATATACCGCTCCGAGCTTTGGCTCATCACGTTTGTGCAGCTCTAGCCTTTCGGTCGTCAGCACTAGGGCA
>Ga0209272_10001585_pt1 | contig 14207 bp, 9 predicted proteins | sample tdDd002_FD_187125 | JGI IMG/M metagenome (GOLD analysis project Ga0209272, IMG submission 187125) | Marine sediment microbial communities from the Atlantic coast under amendment with organic carbon and nitrate - tdDd00.2 (SPAdes)... | ecosystem: Environmental > Aquatic > Marine > Coastal >... | reverse complement strand
AATATCGATGAAAATATTATCGTAAATTCCCATCTTCGATTTTTCACCCATAGGCACCAAAAGGCCACATTGGAACATGTATTGCAAAAGTCCCATGGTCTGCAAACACACTGATTTACCACCAGCATTAGGTCCTGATATTAAAACAATACGTTGTTTTTCATTTATCTCGATATTCAAAGGAACTGCCTTTCTTCCCTCACCTTGCAATGTAAGATACAACAAGGGATGTACCGCATTTTCCCAAAGAACTGTTGGTGTCTTTCTCATTTGAGGCAAAAGACCATTGACTTGAACTGCAAACTTCGCCTTAGCATGAATAAAATCTATTTTAGCCAAGAACTCATAGGCTAAAAACAAATCGTCGACATAAGGGCGAAGTTGCTCAGTAAACTCGCGTAAAACGCGAATCATTTCCCGACGTTCGGCATACTCCAATTCACGAATCTCGTTATTGGTTTCAACGATTTCTGCTGGTTCTATATATGAGGTTTTACCTGTTGCCGATTCGTCGTGAACAATACCTTTTACTTTTCGTTTATAAGCTGAAGTTACTGGTATCACAGTACGACCGTCACGAACTGAAAGCGACACATCCTTATCAACCCATCCATCTTTCTGAGCAGTTTTCAAAAGATGCTGCATACGTCTGGATATAGTTGCTTGCTTCTTTATTAAACTACTGCGAATTTGCAATAATTCAGGTGAAGCATTATCCTTCATTCGACCGTGTTTGGTCAATATTCCATTTATTCTTTCGAAGATATATGGGTACATTTTCACATTACCCGTCAATCTCATCAAATAGGGATAACTCCCTTCATCTTTATTCTTAAAGAAACGCAAAATAGCAGAAATAGACTCTAAAGAACGTTTCAAATTAAACAATTCTTCTAGCTCTAAATAGGTTCCTTGTATTCGAATTTTCTCTAGACTCTGACGTACATCAATGAAATGCCCCAAAGGAAAATTCTCTTCCTCAAGACAAATGGTTTTGAACTCATTCGTTTCATTCACTCGGCGAGACACTCGCTTAAAAGATTCCGAAAACTTAAGCTCATCTACTAAATCGCGCCCCAATGAACTCAGGCATTGCTTTTTTATTAGATCTCGAACTTTGTCGAATCGGATTTTAGTCTCAAAATTATCTGGATATATCACGTGCTATTCTTCTGTCTATATTATTTCTTCTGCAAAATTAACAAAAGAGCTCGAAGAGGCAAAAAGAATAACATTGACACCTCCCCTTATTCCTTTTGCCATTAGCAGCTTAATTAGTTATCAGTATCTCTTAAAAATCAACCAATTCTCTATCCATAGGTAGAAGTATTAAAATATCCTGTTGCTCCATCATTAACTTTAAGTTATGGTAATCAAAACCTTCTGGCAAGACGAACTTATTATTTTCATAATCCTCCCTAACTTTTCGTAAATCAAGAATCACCCAATTATCTTTTTGTCCCAGTCTATCAAATACAAATTCCGGGTTATTCTCCTGTCCTTTTAATTCATCCACACACTTCCCATCTTCTATACAATAGCGTCGAGCACAAGTAATATGTATCGATTTTTTATTCTTTTGTTTTGCCGTTTCACAAACCAAATCCCCAATATCATAACAACCAAAATTTGTTAACCCTTTAGGTGTGTGAACTGCTCCAAACTTCACTATAAATTTCAGATCTGGAATGGTGTCTACACGCTCCTGCATTTGTTCTATAAAATTACGCCTGATTAAATTAACTCGCCTCCAATGTCTACTTCTTCCAAAATAGATACCCATAGACTCTTTCCAGGTTGCATAAATTTTATCCCAACCCTGAATCTTTGCATTCGCAAAATAGTTATTAATTAGCGTATCCTCATAAAGCGCTTTATACATATTGAAATCCGACAAACAAGACTTTCTTTCATAACTCTCTATTCGAGCATAAATCGAATCCAAAAGCTTTTGGGGTGTTTTTTTAATTTTAGATAAACGTTCTACAAACATACGGGTCGAAAAACAAAACTCTTGATCCAAACCAATATTCCTATAGTTTTTCTTTAACTCCTCAAGGACCCACATTTCTTGCTTCGAATTGAAAAATGGAATCGGATAAAATTGTTCCGATTTTCCATCCCCATAGCTAACCGTATTCCGGTTTTTTCTGATATAAGTTCCTATTGTTTCTTCTATATTCGATGAATTAACCATCATCTCATTCATAAACTGACTTGTATACCGCCCATTTTCTTGTATAAAATCGGTGTAACCATATTGAGTTCCCAACTGTAAAAATTCCTTGCATAAAAGTTGGATGTTTTCAGAAAAATGGAATTCACCTAAAACCAAGTAGTCATGTTCAGCCACAAGCGACTCCATCAATTTATACCCCTCACTCGATTTATCATCTAATTTAAAATCGATAGCGTATTGCTTTAAATATTCACTGGTAAGTAATTGCTTATTAATTATAGGCTGGGCGAAAACACTTAGTCCAAAAAACATTAAAAACGCAAAAAAAGTAGACTTCATTCTATTAAACAATTAGGATTAGTAAAACTTAAAAATAAACATAATAACAAATAAGCAAGGTGATTAAAAAGTCAATAAAAGTAATTTTAGACCAAGTCTTCTTTTTAAATGTCCAGATAACAAAATCTCAACACCAACTTAACCTTCTAATTTATTTTGATCACCAAAAAACAATATACAGCTTACAAACAATATCGTTTAAAACAAGACAATTTGACAAAAGGATATCTTATTTTATTATCCTTTTTTTAAAATTAAAATCTATCTTAGGGTGATTTTTCGGATATCAAGACATCCTATCTAACCCAAACCCATTCATTTTTATGCATAGCATTAACAATTTTTTAGCTGAAATAGAACAATACCTCGGAGGAAGCCAATGGTTCACCCTTCTACTACTTGGAACCGGACTTTTCTTCACCCTTTATCTAAAATTTCCCCAAATTCGCTTTTTTAAACATGCCCTTAAGGTTGTAACAGGCAAGTACGATAAAAAGGATGAAAAAGGAGATACCTCGCACTTTCAAGCTCTAACAACAGCCCTTTCGGGAACCGTGGGTACAGGTAATATTGCTGGTGTCGCCTTCGCCATATATTTGGGTGGCCCTGCTGCTCTTTTTTGGATGTTGATGACCGCCGTTTTGGGTATGACAACTAAATTTGTAGAAGTTAGTTTATCGCATAAGTATCGCGAAACCGATGAACAAGGTTTTATTTCTGGTGGCCCGATGTACTACATGAAGAACAAATTAAAAATGCCCTGGTTAGCTGGTTTATTTGCTGCCATGACCATTGTATCTTCATTCGGAACGGGTAGTTTACCTCAAATTAATTCAATTTCAAGCTCTTTACATTCAACCTTTGGTATTGAAAAAATGTTGAGTGGTGGAGTGCTCGCAATTCTCCTTGCTATTGTTATTCTAGGCGGTATTAAGCGAATTGCTAAAGTAACGGAGAAACTGGTTCCAACTATGGCCATCATCTACTTCGTTGGAGCTTTAGCCGTTATTTTTTACAACTACCAAAATATTGGACCCGCTTTCGCTTCCATCTTCTCTAGTGTTTTTAGCGGCACAGCTGCCACAGGAGGTTTCTTAGGTGCTGGTTTTGCTTATGCATTCAACCGAGGTGTAAACAGAGGTTTATTTAGTAACGAAGCCGGACAGGGATCTGCTCCAATCGCCCATGCTGCTGCTCGTACCGAAGAGCCCGTTTCAGAAGGTATGGTTGCTATCTTAGAACCCTTTATCGATACCATCATTATCTGTACACTAACCGGTTTGGTTATTCTTTCTTCGGGTGTTTGGAACGAAAAGCTCCCCAATCAGTTTCAAGCCACAGACATGAGCATTATGGCTGACGTATACGATGATACAAACAAAGAGGACCAAACAAAACTATACCATTACCTGAGTGGCAAAAAGGAATTACCTCTATTCACAGGTGCTTTACGTATCGAACAAGGAAAAATACAAAACCCTGTTTCCATTTTACATGCACGATCTGTTGCTGAAAATATTTTAGTTTATAACGAGAATGACGCTCTTTTTACAGGAAAAATAAACATTGAAAATGGAGTTTACACAAACGATGATGGAACTTATTTCAAAGGACAGTCTTTAATGCACTCAGCTCCATTAACAGCCGAAGCATTTACCAGAAGTTATTTTGGTGAGTGGGGACGTTGGATTGTCTCAATCGGATTATTACTATTTGCCTTTTCAACAGCTATTGCCTGGGCATACTACGGTGGCCGATCAGTAACCTATCTGTTTGGAGCCAAAGGTGTATTGCCTTACAGAGTCATTTACTGTATCGGATTCTTTATCGCATCTTTTGCTGATACTACTATTATTTGGACTTTATCAGGTATCACCATTGCTCTAATGGCTCTTCCTAACCTTATTGGTATTCTTTTGCTTCGCAAGGATATGAAAGAAACCATGAATACCTATTGGACAAAATTCAAATCGGAGCATCCTAACGAATAATTAAAGAAATCACTAAAAAAAAGCTGTAGTTCCAATTCATTACCGAATTAGAATTGCAGCTTTTTTTCATAAAGATTCATCATAATCACCACGCGCATCTATTAAGATTACTTTTACCATATTGATATATTAATACCTTTATGTATCTTAATGCTCAAATTAAAAATTACATCCCTATGAGATTAATATTTGCCCTGCTAGCTAGCAGCATTTTATTAGGTGCTTGCCAGGAAAGTGCCAAGCAAGTTCAATCATTCAGCACTGGTGAAAAAGCAAGCCAAAGTATAAGTAGTAACACAGCAGCTCCAGCCTCCAATTACCACCACGTAAAGGTTAAAGAATTCTTACAAACCAGTTCATACACTTATCTGTATGTCAGTGAAAAGGGTAAGGATTTCTGGATCGCAGTTCGGAAGCTAGACGCTAAAATTGGAGATGATGTGTACTATCAAAAAGCACTTCCGATGAAAAACTTTAAGAGTAAAGAGCTTGATCGTGTCTTCGAAGATGTCCTATTTATTCAAGGCAACACAAGCACCCCTCCTACAGCTAATACTAAACCGAAAATGGCTGCTAAAAAAATGCCTCCAAAAGTAGATAAAAAAGTAGCAGGTATTCAAGTTAAAGTAGCAGAAGGTGGTATCAATATTGCTGAATTGTTCAATAAAAAAGATCAATATGCTGGTAAAAAAGTGAAAATTCGAGGTCAGGTTGTTAAGGTTAATAACGGTATTATGGGGAAAAATTGGATCCATATTCAGGACGGAACTGCTGATGCCGATAATTACGACCTAACACTCACAACCCAGGATAAAGCTAATATAGGCGATGTTATAACCATTGAAGGAACAGTTTATCTAAAAAAGGAATTTGGTGCTGGTTATTCATATGATTTAATTATTGAAGAAGCCGTAATAAAATAGGCTAGCTACAACACACAGATATCCCAACTATTCGTTTAGTTGGGATTTTTTTTATCATATCAACATAAAGCATTAAATTAGATCTAATTGAAAAGATATACGACACTTATTTGAGAACAAAATAAATGACGAAAATTAGATTCCTATTTTTAATCCAACTTCTAGTAATAAGCCTTTATACTTCGGCACAACAAGGTGTAATTAAAGGGCGGGTATTCAACCCTATTAACAATGAGGCAATACCATTTGCCAATATTGCAATTCCAAACACAACACTAGGCACAACTGCTGATACGAATGGGAATTTCCGTTTAGAAAATCTAAAACCAGGTAATTACAACTTAGTATGCAGCAGTTTGGGATATCAATCTCAATTTTCATATGAGATTCGCGTTAGCCCTTACAAACCAACGGTTGTGAATTTTTCACTAAAAAAATCCATTCAGGAACTTGACGAAATTGTTGTTTCGGCTCCCGCCTTTAATAAAACAGACGAGAGTCCCCTGAGTATGCGAACGATTAATACCACAGAAATATTCAGAAGCCCTGGTGGTAATCGGGACATCTCTAAGGTGATTCAGGTCCTTCCAGGGGTTGCCTCAACACTTTCGTTCCGTAACGATATTATTGTTCGAGGTGGCAGTCCAAATGAAAACCGTTTCTACTTGGATGGCATAGAAGTTTCGAATATCAATCATTTTGCAACACAGGGTGCTTCTGGTGGTCCGGTTGGGATGATTAATGTTAACTTTATTAGAGAGCTCAATTTATATGCTGGCGCTTTTCCTGCCAATAAAGGCAATGCACTTAGTTCCATTCTCGATTTTAAGCAAAGAAATGGCAACGATGAAAAGCTAGCTGGTACACTTATGGTGGGTTCGAGCGACTTAGGTTTGAGTTTAGAAGGTCCCATTGGGAAGAATTCGACTTTCATTTTTTCTATCCGCCGTTCTTATCTTCAACTCTTATTTAAAGCGTTAAAACTCCCTTTTCTCCCTACTTATAACGATGCTCAATTTAAACACAACATGAAGCTTGACAATAAAAACGAACTAACCTTTATTGGCTTAGGTGCTATAGACGATTTCAAGCTAAATACCTCGGTTAATGATGACTTAAATGATGCCGATAAAATAGAGAGGAATACCTACATACTTGGCAATCTTCCTGTAAACAGCCAGTGGAATTATACAGTGGGTGCAAAATGGACACATTACGCCAAAAACAGTTATCAGAATTTTATTATCAGTCGCAATCATTTAAATAATGAAGCCATAAAACATAAAAATAATATTGAGGAAGCTGATTTATTACTCTTAAACTACAAATCGCAAGAAGTAGAAAACAAAATTAGATTTGAAAGTACCAAAAGGAAGAATGGTTGGAAATGGAATGTGGGATCATCTATTGACTTTGTAAAATATACCAACTCAACATTCAACAAAAAAGAACAAAACGGACAAGTAGCCATCATCGATTTCGACTCTAAATTAAATTTCAGAAAATTTGGGCTTTTCACACAATTAAGTCGTCGATTCATAAATGCAAGACTTAGCCTATCTCTTGGACTTCGAACTGATTTTTCAGATTACTCTTCAGAACTATCTAATCCTATTGATCAACTTTCGCCACGTTTATCAGCCTCGTATGCACTTACGTCTAAATTGAATCTCAACTTTAACACAGGGCGCTATTTCCAACTTCCGGCCTATACCGTTATGGGATATCGTGATAACAACAATAATTTAGTTAATAAGAATAATAAAATCACTTATATAGAATCCAATCATTGGGTTGGTGGGCTAGATTACAATCCAACTCAATATTCAAAAATAAGTCTAGAAGCCTTCTATAAAAACTACAGGAACTATCCTTTTTTATTAACTGATAGCATCTCGCTAGCCAACTTAGGTGGCGACTTTGGTGTCATTGGTAACGAAGCAGCTAAATCGATATCGAAAGGTCGAGCCTATGGTCTGGAAATTCTTCTGCAACAAAAACTCAGCAGCTCTATTTATGGTATTTTATCCTATACATGGGTTAGAAGTGAATTTAAAGATAAGAATGGTAAATATGTTCCATCTTCATGGGATAATAAACATATCTTAAACCTGACTGCTGGTAAAAAATTCGACAAAAACTGGGAGTTTGGGATGAAATTCCGTCTCCTAGGACCTGCGCCTTATACACCTTATAATATTGAATTATCTGCTCAAAAAGTTATTTGGGACGTGGCTCAAGCTGGGCAATATGACTGGAACAGATTAAATCAGAAAAGAAACCCGACATCGCATGCCTTAGATATTCGACTCGACAAAAAATGGTATTTCAACAAATGGTCTTTAAATGCTTATATCGATATTCAGAATATTTACAATTTTAAAGCAGAAACACAAGCCTATTTAGATGTGGAACGAGACGACTTAGGCAATCCTATTGAAGATCCCAATAATTCAGATGCCTATAAAATGAAAGAAATTGAGAATGATTCAGGCACTATTCTGCCATCAATTGGCTTAATGATAGAATTCTAACACAAATTTATCCTTCAATAAATAATTCAGTCAGTAACCTTAATTAAACAAACTATGAAGAAATTAATTGCAGAATTTATCGGAACCCTTTGGCTCGTACTAGGTGGATGTGGTAGTGCAGTGCTGGCAGCAGCTTATCCTGAATTAGGAATTGGCTTTGTTGGTGTTGCACTGGCATTTGGCTTAACTGTAGTTACTATGGCTTATGCCATTGGACACATATCTGGATGTCACCTCAACCCTGCTGTATCAGTAGGTCTGTGGGTTGGTGGTCGTTTCGACAAAAAAGAATTACTCCCCTATATAGCGGCTCAGGTGTTGGGTGGCATAGCAGGTGCAGGAATTCTATATTTAATTGCTAGTGGGAAATCCGGATTTGAACTTGGTGGATTTGCAGCCAACGGTTATGCAGAACATTCACCAGGTGGTTATAGCATGCTTGCTGCATTAATTTGCGAAGTTGTTATGACTTTTATGTTCCTGATGATTATACTTGGAGCAACACATTCCAAAGCTCCCAAAGGCCTTGCAGGTTTAGCCATTGGTTTAGGCTTAACTCTAATACATCTCATAAGTATTCCAGTAACCAATACATCGGTAAATCCGGCAAGAAGTACAAGTCAGGCTTTTTTTGTTGGTGATTGGGCAATGGGACAATTATGGTTATTCTGGTTAGCTCCAATTATAGGTGCCATATTAGCTGGACTTATCTATAAATACATGTCACCAGAAACGGAAGAATTGTAGAAAAACAGGGAATTCTATAAAAACAAAAAAGGCAGGTCCCCACCTGCCTTTTTCTTCTAACCCAAAATTAATTTTCAATACGAATTTAACCCTAAATCCTTATATAATCATATTGAAAGAATCGATTCGATCATCATGTTTAACTAACCACTAATTACACTCCTGAATCGGTGCGCAAAGGTAGAAAGAATTTACAAACTACCAAGCTCTCCTTGATTTTTTTCATTTTTTTTCATCAAGCCTCTAAAATAGAGTGTTACAAAGCATAAACCCTGTCAAAAACGACAAAAATCATTTTATTAAAACAAAAAAATGGCTACCACAGGCAGCCATTTCATTAGATTCAATTTAATTACTAGTTGAATAGTTCATCTTTAATGTCATTATTGATCTCCAAATTTGTAATTGTTAGAGGCATCTCCTGAGGTCCCATTTGGGTAATCGTTGTAAAAGGAAATTTCAATCCATTCACCTCTTTATAATCTTTATAAAGCATTGTAATAGACATACCATTTTGCTGAGCAACAGTCTTTAACTTTAAACCAGTTGCAGCACAGAAGTAATCCACTTTTTTAGTTCCATCAGCACTTAATAATTCTAACTTATACACTTTCTTATCATTGAATTTATCAACTCCTATTAATTTTGTTGTAAATCCTAAAGCTTCGAGATTTAATTCTGCACACATTTGAGCTTGTATCTTAAATCCATTTAATTGCTCAACACCAGCTTCATTAGTCTGCCCTTGAGCTGTTACTTTTGCAGAAACACCATTGTATTTAATTGCTTGCATTACTTGTCCATTCATTACCATAGACATCGCAAACATTTTATTTCCCTTATACAATTGCTCAACATTAATGCTCATAGGTCCCATTTTCATTTCACCCTTCACACTCATATCTTTAATACTTTCTAATTTCTCTCTTCCGCCAAGTGCCTTGATATAATTCTCAACAATCTTATTTGCCGTTAAGCCTTCTGGTACTGCATTTGGATCTTCTTTTACAGGATTACCCTCTCCATCATATTCCTCAACAATATTGGTCGAACTTAACTTAGCCAAACTTTCTTTCACAGATCTATCACCCACAACCAAGTAGATCGCATTATTGGGGTCAACATATTTTTTAGCCATAGCCTGAATATCATCAAGTGTCACTTGATCCAATTTCTCAAGATAAGTTGCATAATAATCTGCAGGCAGCTTATAACGTTCAATATTCAAAGCAAAACGAGCCATAGTCGAAGGATCTTCAAGAGAACGAGCAAAGTCGCCTGCCAAAGTCGCCTTAGTCATATTGAAATGATCCTCTGTTAAGCTTTCATTTCGCATTTTATTCATTTCAAAAGCAATCTCAATTAAAGCACTATCAGTAACTTGAGTACCAACTTCAGCGCCAGCGTAAAAGTCACCAACTAATTGATCTGAAGATATTCTAGAATAAGCGCCATACGTATAGCCTTTGTCCTCACGAAGATTCTTCATTAATAAACCTGTAAACCCACGACCTAACATCGCATCCATCACACTAACAGGAATCACATCCTCAGATCCTTTCTTTAAGTCAATTAAATGTACAATTTGGACTGTTGATTGAGGTGCCGCATCTTTATTAGCTAAAACCACACGCTTACCTTCCACCTTTTTAGGCGCCTTGTAAACATGACTTGGTACAGTACCAGCTTCCCACTCACCAAAATATTTCTTCACTAGCTTCTTAGCCTCTTTAGTTGTAATATCACCAACAATAGCCATTACAGCAACATTAGGCTTAAAATAAGTAGCGTAATAGCTTTTACAATCATCTAATGTTATATTTCCCAAAGTTGCTTCAGTCATAACATCACCATAAGGATGATCCTTACCATACAAAACTTTACTCCCTACATTTTGAGAAATTTGCTTTGGCGAGGTTTTATCACCCTGAATTACAGACATATTTTGCTTAATCAACTTATCAAATTCAGCTTCTGGAAACACTGGATTCAAAACCACATCGCCCATTAAAGATAAAATTTGATCTTTATATTTTGACAAACCTGAAGCATAGGCTCCCTCAGAATAAGATCCCAATCGAGCACCAATAAAATCAATTTCTTCAGCTATCTCCTGAGATGTTTTTGTTTTAGTACCCGCTTCAAGCAAACTTCCAGCTATAGATACGTAACCCGATTTATCACCCTCCAAAACAGGATCAATCAGTAATTGAAGATTAAAAGAAACCTTAGGTAAATTGTGATTCTCAACAACCAATACTTTCATTCCATTTTTTAAAGTAAAAGTATCGTAATCACCCAATTGAACTTTTGGTGCAGGCCCAGCAACAGGAGCCTTTGTTCTGTCCACTTGTGCATGAACAGAAGTTACTAAGCAAATAGCAACAAGTATGAATAGAAATTTATTTATTTTTTTCATTTTTTATAGTTTACATGTCTAGGCTTAAGCCTATCTCAATAAAAATGAGTCACTAAAAATCGACTCTTAATAATTCTAATTCGATCTTATTTTACTTTTGGCAAGTAATAAAGAACAACACGGTTTTGTGGAATAAAATATTTATTAGCCACACGCTTAATATCGTCACGCGTAACAGCTAAATAATTATCCAATTCCTGATTGGCACGTTCTGTCGATTTATAATAAGTATATGCCGTAGCGAGATTTTCTGCACGTCGCTCAATTGTTGCATTTGAACTTACCAGTTCATTTTCTACTTTATTCTGAAGCTTTTTAAATTCTCTCTCAGAAATTAATTCTTTACGAACCAAAGAAAATTGTTCCTCCATTGCTTTTTCAAGATCCATTGGATCCACTCCCATATTAGGAATCCCAAAAGCTAAGGATAAACCTGGATCTTCGTTAGGCATTGGCATAGACATCATCTGTAAAGCCAATTGCTTCTCTTCAACTAAGGTTTTATTCATACGTGAACTTTTACCATCAGTTAAAAGCTTACCTAACATGCTTACAGCATAAAAATCAGGTGTTCCAATGGCAGGAATGTGATAAGCTTGAATAACAGCTGGTAATTGAATGTTATCGTAGATCGTATCTCTAACTTCTTTTGTTTTTACAGGCTCAACGATTGAAGGGCGGTAAATTTCTTTTGTTCCTCTAGGAATTTCAGCAAAATAATCATTCACCAATTTTTTAGCCTCTTCTGTTTTAAAATCACCACAAATAGTTAAAACCGCATTGTTTGGCACATAAAATTCCTCGTAAAAACTCAAGAAATCTTCATCCTTCGCATTACGAATATGTTCCTCATCTCCAATAGGAATCCATTTATAAGGGTGCTTTGTGTAAGCATGCGACATGGTTTGTGGCAACAGAGTTCCATAAGGTGGATTATCGTAACTCTGCTTCTTCTCTTGAATCACAACATCTTTCTGAGTCTTAATACCAATGGCTTCGACTTTAGCATGCATCATTCTTTCAGACTCTAACCAAATACCCAAAGCCAACTGGTTTGATGGCAATAGTTCATAGTAATAAGTACGATCTGTCGAGGTATTTGCATTCAGCTCACCTCCTGCTCTCGATACATATTTGTCATACTGATGACGTGGTATATTTTTAGTTCCTTCAAACATGAGATGCTCAAAAAAGTGCGCAAAACCAGTTAATTCAGGACTTTCATTTTTTGATCCCACATGGTACATTACTGAAATAACAATATTAGGGGTTGTGTGATCTTGTTGAAGAATGACATGTAAGCCATTATCAAGATCATACTCCTCAAACTTAATTTTCCCAGTTTGAGCAATGCTTCCTAGTGCAAAAACACTTACTAGCAGAAGCGATAGAAATAATTTTCTAATCATCATTAATAATTTTAATTAATTGTATTAGTCATCCTTTTATAACAGAAAACGCTTTCTAAATAAGGACAACAACTAGTTTGTTTATGTTTTATAAAATTAGGTATAATCTCAAATTTACCATACAATTCTATAGTAATTTAGATCTCAAGCTAAATTTATTGGCTGAAACCAAATATAACACGATAAAAACCATTAATGACAGGTTAAGTTAAACACTTAGGCATTTCAAAATGATAAAATATACGATACAATAGAGATTTGACTTGATTTCCATATTCAAATTCCATTTAATTCAACTTTTGTAAGGATAATAACTATTTTTACAAGCCTTTTTAGGACAAAATAACTGACGAATATTTTAAGGACTCTATATACGATTACAACTATGCTCGAAACACTTAATCAATTAGATCAGGAATTACTTTTATTCCTCAACAGCTTTCACTCTCCTTTTTTCGATTCTTTCATGTTCTTGATATCTGGAAAATTAGTTTGGGCTGTTTTTTATTTAGCAATTATCGTTCAGATATACCGCACATATGGTTGGAAAAACTGCTTGTACCTTGTCGTTACAATTGCATTGGTGATAACCTGTTGCGATCAGATGGCATCTGGTTTTCTTAAGCCTACTTTTGAGCGTTTCCGTCCGAGTCGATCACCAGAAATATCCCACTTAGTGCATATCGTTAATGGTTATACGGGTGGTAAATATGGTTTTGCCTCATCGCACGCAGCCAATGTCTTTGGATTGGCAACTTTCGTCAGCTTACTTTTCCGTAATAAAAAACTAAGCATTTTCTTATTTTCATGGGCCGCTCTGGTTTCTTATTCCAGAATTTATTTAGGTGTTCATTATCCAGGCGATATTATTGTAGGAACGGGCATTGGGCTATTTTTCGGCTATATTATTTATAAACTATTACCACGTTTCAAGTTTATTAAACTTGACAATCCCATTACAGATAGAAACTGGAAATTGGATATCATAACCTGGGGTAGCCTTTCAATTATAGTTATGGCTGTTATCGCAATTTTCAAATAGTATTAGCTCATTGGTTCAATTACAATTAAGAAACGAGCCATTAACCATGGCTCTCCAAGCATGAGAAACTGATGATTTCCATGTGATAGCTAAAAACAAATTACAGACAAATGAAACAGAGATTAAAATTTTTCTTTGCAGCAGCATTTTCATGGATCGCTTTCATGATATTCATTCGCTTTGCATTTTCTATATATCAATACTCACAAACCAGTCTTTTAAGTTTTGGTGAAATTATATTATCATTCACTTATGGTTTGTATCACGATATTTCGCTAGCGGGATATATTTTGATGCTAACAGGACTAATCCTGAGCTTAAGCATATCAATACCGGGCAAAAAATTGAAACTCTTGTTTCAGATTCTATACGGTTTCCTATTGCTTGTGAGCTTAACGATTGCTGTTCCAAACTTCGAGCTATTCCGTAACTGGGGTTTCCATGCTGATGGCACAATTTTAAGCTACTTAAAAACACCTAAAGAGGCCGCAGCGTCAACAGCAACTTCAACCTACATTCTTCTATTTGGCATCTATATAGCCATGCTAACACTTGCCTTTAAATTATTCAATCGCTTTTTAATTCAGAAACTCGATGCCATTGTTCCAACAAAGCTGAAATATT
>Ga0209272_10001582_pt1 | contig 14242 bp, 13 predicted proteins | sample tdDd002_FD_187125 | JGI IMG/M metagenome (GOLD analysis project Ga0209272, IMG submission 187125) | Marine sediment microbial communities from the Atlantic coast under amendment with organic carbon and nitrate - tdDd00.2 (SPAdes)... | ecosystem: Environmental > Aquatic > Marine > Coastal >... | reverse complement strand
CTCGACTTCTCCAATGCGAATTCGCTTCCAACTATCTTCGGCGAATGGCTCCGTTCCTGACACGACGAGATTAGTGCGAAATTGGTCCATCGAGTGGCGCTCAGGGCTACGTCGATTCAATTCTTCCAATGATGCCTCGCTGATCACCAACATCGGATAACCATCAGCAAAGCTGACATTTTGACCTAGTTTTTCACGCATCCGGTTCGACTGTTCACCACAAAAAAGCAGTTCTACTCGCTGGCCAATCACTTGCGTGAACCAATCATCCGCTTCATCTGTCGTGGTGTAAGCAATAAAATTATCTTTCCACACCTGTGCTGGCGCTTCTTGCATTTTAAAATCGGCATAACGAATGCGAAGCGAAGGTTGACCTTCAGCGCTAAAAATCAGGCCATCTGGAGTCAATGTCGAGCTCACCAACACCATTTGTGGGAACTTTCTCGCTGTCACCATAGAGCCATCAGACAACGAAAGCATAAAACGACGATCAAACATAAGACCTTGTTTTTCTACCCAGACATTTGAAAGCGCAATTCCACCAACAGATTTAACAGGAAAGACATTGATTTGAGAGAGAGTCGGAGCTGACATTGCTAATCCTAAGCTTTGAATAATTGTGCACCCATTATACTCAAGTTGCTTTCGCTGTCTTGACGAACTTCATAGACAAGAGTGTTGAGATATTCGTCTCACTTTTAATACTAAGAGAAGGTAACTGTCGGAATTCACTGAAAACTCTGCTTTAGTGGTGATCTCGATTGGAAATTGGAACTCTGGTCACCATAATGATCGCTATTGCTGTTATAGCCACATTGTGAACCTCGTAGTAAAGGAAAGATTTATGAACAAACTGGTAATGATTCTACTGTGTATTTTCCTGCCGCCTCTAGCCGTATTTATCGATAAAGGCCTAAACAAAGATTTTATCATCAACCTAATTTTAACGATTTTCTTCTTCCTTCCAGGTAGCATTCACGCTCTTTGGCTGACATTGAAGTAAGTATTTAGTGCGGTAAGTGCTCAAAATCCGCACAACCAATTGCTCCCGATAAAAAAGGGGATGAAATAGTAGTCAGATTCCACTATCATCCTGTCGCCTAAGCGTAAGCGTTTGCTTTTTGCAGTTTTTGCTTCGTTTGGGCTCCAATTAGACAACTTACTAATGGTGGGAGCAATAAATGACACAACTTACGATCACACGTCCTGATGACTGGCATGTTCACCTTCGTGATGGCGAAGTCCTCAAAGATACCGTGCGAGATATTAGCCGCTACAATGGACGCGCGCTAATCATGCCAAATACCATCCCACCTGTTACAGACACCGAAATGGCTCTCGCCTACCGCGAGCGTATCATGGCGGAAAAGCCAAGCGAGCAATTCGAGCCGCTAATGGCGCTATACCTAACAGACAACACAACCCCAGATGAAGTTCGCAAAGCTAAAGCATCAGGTGCTGTGGTTGCAGCTAAGCTTTACCCAGCGGGCGCGACAACAAACTCTGATTCTGGTGTAACTTCAGCGAAAAACATCTACCACGTTCTTGAAGCGATGCAAGAAGTGGGCATGCTACTGCTCGTTCACGGCGAAGTAACTCACCACGACGTTGATATTTTTGACCGTGAGAAAGAGTTCCTAGATACCGTTCTTGCTCCTATCGTTAATGATTTCCCTAACCTTAAGATTGTCCTTGAGCACATCACAACAGCTGATGCCGCTACCTTCGTTAAGAATGCAAATGACAATGTAGCTGCAACCATTACCGCTCACCACCTTCTATTCAACCGCAACCACATGCTAGTTGGTGGCATTAAGCCTCACTTCTACTGCTTGCCAATCCTAAAGCGCAACACCCACCAAAAAGCGCTGATTGAAGCAGCAACTAGCGGCAGCAAAAAGTTCTTCCTAGGTACGGACTCTGCGCCGCATGCAAAAGGCATGAAAGAAGCAGCTTGTGGTTGTGCAGGCTCTTACACCGCGCACGCTGCACTGGAGCTTTACGCAGAAGTGTTCGAACTAGAAGGCAAACTGGAAAACCTAGAAGCTTTCGCAAGCCACAACGGCCCAGACTTCTACGGTATTGCGCGTAATACTGATACAGTTACACTCGTCAAAGAAGAGTGGTCTGTTGCAGAGACAATGCCATTTGGTCAGGACATTGTTGTGCCAATTCGCGCCGGTGAAAGCATTGGCTGGACAGTAAAATAACTGAACATATCAATTCGATAATTGGTAGTCTTAACTGATAGTAAAAGAGCCCTCAATTGTGAGGGCTCTTTTTTTATTTGCTGGTTGTGAGTGCCAAAAGTAACGCTTCACACTCTTGCTGCCGCATGTAACGAGGAACCGGGTAATTCCAGCGCGCTTCATGCAAGGATTGTTTCGCAAGCTCGCTGACGTGTTCATGCAAAATATTGTCAAACGAATTAGGTAAGCCTAGTTTTTGCTGCAAACCTTTCACGTAGTCAATGAAAGCTTGCGCCTTAATAGAGTCCGAAACGTGGGAGTTGGTTAGATCTAGCGTGGCTGAAAGTTGAGCCAAACGCTCTTTCGCCTCAACTTTGGAGAACTCCAGAACATGGGGCAGCACTACTGCATTGGCGAGACCATGGGGCGTACCATACTTCGCCCCCAGAGTATGTGCGATAGCGTGAACATACCCTAAACTTGCCTTAGTAAAAGCCAGCCCGGCGTAATAGGAAGCAAGTGCCATGTTCTGTCTTGCCGTTGCGTTTTGACCAAAGTTAACCGCTTTCTCTAGGTTCTCATCAATCAATGTTATTGCGGCCAGCGCATAACGATCCGTTTCCGCGCAAGCATTACCAGAGATATAGGCTTCAATAGCGTGTGTCAGCGCATCCATTCCTGTCTGAGCGGTAATATGTGCAGGCAGTGCTAACATTAAGCTTGGATCCAATGCCGCCGCAATAGGCACTAATTTCGGATCCATTAAAGGAGTTTTCTGATGCGTTTTAGGGTCAGATACCACCGCGGCGACAGTCACTTCAGAGCCCGTGCCTGATGTCGTTGGTAAAACGAATGTTGGTGCAGGTGCTTTCCAAACTCTAAGCAACCCAACCAATTTCTTGACTGGTTTTTTGTTTGTTACACAGGCTGCTATTACTTTGGCACAATCGATAGGTGAGCCTCCACCAATCGCCACAACCCCTTTACATTGGTGCTTATGATAGAGGGACAGGCCAGCATCCACCTGGTCGTACGTTGGATCCGGCAAGACACCACTGTACACTTCGCAGTGTACTCCAACTCGCTCAAATTCAAACACCAACCGTTTTACAAAGCCAAGCTTAACGATGCCTTCATCGGTCACCACCAGCACTTTATTAATCCCCATAATAGAGACACTATGGCAAAGCTGTTTTAGTGCATCTTTACCAATAAAAAGAGTCGGTTTTGAAATCGGTAGTACTTTTGCTGCAATTTTTAGCACCACCATATAAAGCCGATGAAGCCAGTAATAGAGCCTTTGTTCCATCATAAGTCTCTGTTTGATTAAGAGGGATACTGTTAGCCTAGCTATAACAACGAGTTATCTCTAGTTTAGAGCTCAAACTTTTCCATAAATTTGTATGATTTAGCTAAAACTGGGCAAGCAGGCGGGTTACCCAAGTAATTTCGCCAAAAGCAATCAAATCATAGATGGTAAAAAAGAGCGCGCAAATAACCGCGAGTTTCAAAAGTCGGTAGACAATAAACATCACTATTTTCCAATAATAAAAGTCATGAAAACAAAAAGCCGCAAAAAGCGGCTTTTAAAAAAACAATATCATTCAAATTAATGAACGGGTTTGTCGTTCTTCGCGTAGAATTTGCCAAAGTACTCTTCTAACACTTCAGGGGTTAGTTTGCCTTCCGCTTCAAGCTTTTTCAGCTCTGCTGCGATCGCTTTTTGCTCATCAATGGTTGGCAGCGCCACTTCTGGCTCATCGCCCATTTCTTGAGACATCTGCTCTAGTTCTTTTTCAAAATCACTCATGATTCAACGACCCTATATCTAAATCTTACTTAAAAATAATGGGGCTAAGTTTACCCACTTAGCCCCATTTATTCTAGCCTAGAGAACCAGTTTACAGCTTAAAGCTGCCTACCATACGGTCTAGGCGAACAGAAAGATCTTTTAGCTCTGCACTCGCTGCTGCTAATTCTTCTGCCGTTCCCGTCGTCACTTCATTGATCGCATTGATCTCTTCAATGTTTTGGTTGATGGTATGAACCACTGTCGACTGCTCTTCTGTTGCCGTCGCCACTTGCGTATTTCGATCAGAAATGTCATGAATACGCTCAGAGATAGAAATCAGCACTTCTACCGCTTCATCCGATGAAGAAACCCCTTCACCTGTGACAGCTTTTCCTGCTTCCATCGCCGATACTGCATCTTTCGCATCGCTTTGTAGCTGGTTGATCATCTTCTGAATTTCTTCCGTTGAATCCGCAGTACGACTTGCTAAGTTGCGCACTTCATCCGCAACCACAGCGAAACCACGACCTTGTTCACCGGCACGCGCGGCTTCAATCGCTGCGTTCAATGCCAGTAGGTTCGTCTGCTCAGAGATATCGCGAATCACATCTAGGATTGAACCGATGTCTTGAGTAGTCGACGCCAACTGCTCAACCACTTGACCAGTGCTTTCAATATCTGATGCTAAGCGGCTAATGGCATCTTTCGCCTTGTTCACCACGTTTTGACCCACTTGAGTATTATCTGAAGCTTGTGATGCTGTTTCTGCTGCCGTTGCGGCGTTCGAAGCAATTTCACTGATCGTCGCACCCATTTGGTTGATGGCTGTCACCACTTGGATCGTCTGGTCTCGCTGCATCTGGCTGTTATCGTGAGTCGTATGTGCTTTACTCGACACGCCGTCAGCGGCGGTTTGAAGTGCACCACTGGTTGACGCAACTTCTTTCATCGATTCATGAATCTTTTCGATAAAACCATTGAAGCCTTCAGATAGTTGAGCAATTTCATCGCTACCTTTCACTTCAATACGTTGTGACAAATCACCATCGCCCTTACCTAGATCGCTAAAGCGTTCAGCAATGGCACGAATTGGGCTAGCAATACTGTTTGCTAAGAAGATACCCATAAGAATGAATAGACCTGCAACCACAACGGTTGTGATCATCATCTGTTTCGCCACACTGTTTAAGTCAGCAAACACTTCATCGACAGGGACAACACCAACCACAAACCAGTTCATTGAAGGAATATATGTACTCGCAACAAAGACTTGCTGGCCTTCATACTCCGCTTCAATAAGATTAAAACCTGATTTATTCAAAAGCTCCGACGACTCTCGGCCGTACAGCTGGTTTAATGAAGATTTCGCTTTGTTGCTTTCGCGGTGAATTTGCACATCGCCCGATGCATCCGTTAGGAAGACAAAACCTGTTTTCTCGATCTTAAAGCCATTGAGGAGCGACACCATGTCATCCATCGATTTAGACAGACCAGACATCGTCAAGCCATTAGCAAGTTGATAGTTAGCAAACATCTTCACATCACCATTAGCTTCTTGGAAGATGCTCACTGACGTCTGTTTACCCGACTGAGTAAAACCGAAGAACCAACCGTCTTGTTGTTGGTTTAATTGGCGCAAGAAACCGTTTTGGTTCCAATAGTAGGCCGTATTTCGGTTTGCAACTGATGCATCATTCAATTGGTATTGACTGCGCACGTTGTTAAGTTGCTTCACCAAACGTGCTTCGGTTTCTGCATCAATAGAGGTGGTATCAACCGCTTGTTTAATAAATTCGTTGTTAGCTACTTGTTCAGCAGCCAATAAAAGTTGGCTTACTTCACGGTCAATTTGTGCGTTTATCTGTTCAAGCATCGAAGGTAGTTCGATATCGATAAGACGATGTTCAAGAACACTTCGTGCTTGTCGTTGTGCCATTACGCCGACGATAATCGTTGAAGCCAGCACGGCGAAGGTAATCCCGGCAACGACCTTCTGCTTGATACTTATGGAGTTGAAATTCATGGTTTCTCTGCCCTTTGAAGCATGTTTTTGTCTATTTTCGGCATCGCTCATCAACGAAAACCGCTGATGTTCTCCCTGCTACGAGCCATTCGCCATAAGTATATCGGCGATTTGACACATTCCTTTACTATTTTGATTTTGTTCGGACAATTTTTAGCCCGAAATCGATTAAACACTATGAAATATAGGATTTCATAGTTGGAAGATTGCATATCTATTTTTCGGCCCCATATCTTATTCAACTGATATGTCGCCCTTAAACGGCAAGCGATACACCACTTATGCTGTTTTTTTCATCAGCCAATTCATGTTCGGGGTTTCAGCGGGAACTTTTTGCCCTCCCAAGATACTAAGTGGAAAAATTAGGAGAAAAACATCCATGCAGTCACGCGCTTTACAACAATTAAAAGAGTACTTAAATAGTCAAGTTATCGGTCAAGCTGAACTAGTTGACCAGTTGCTCGTTGCTCTACTGGCTGATGGCCATATTCTAGTTGAAGGCCCTCCTGGTCTTGCGAAAACAAGAGCCGTTAAGTCTCTGGCAGATTGCATTGAAGGGGATTTTCACCGCATCCAATTTACCCCTGACTTATTACCTGCTGATTTGACAGGTACTGATATCTTTCGTCCTGAAACTGGGGAGTTCACCTTCCAAGCTGGCCCTATTTTCAACTCATTGATTCTTGCTGACGAAATCAATCGAGCGCCAGCGAAAGTCCAAGCTGCAATGCTTGAGGCGATGGCAGAAAAGCAGATTACGGCAGGAAGAAAAACCTACCCATTGCCGAAACTATTCTTGGTCATGGCGACGCAAAACCCAATCGAGCAAGAAGGCACTTATCCGCTTCCCGAAGCACAATTAGACCGCTTCTTAATTCACCTTGATGTCGACTATCCAGATGCTGAAAGTGAGCTGGCGATCTTACGCCTCAATAGAGGGGAAGCAAAAGGCGATCCTGCTGTGACCCCGCCTGTATTGAGCCAAGAAGACATTTTTTCCGCGCGCCAAGAAGTCCTAGACATCCATATGGCAGAAGGCATTGAGCAATACATCATTCGCCTAGTCATGGCGACGCGCCAACCAACCAAATACGATGACACATTAAATAGCTGGATTGAAATGGGTGTCAGCCCACGCGCAACCATCGCGTTAGATCGCTGTGCACGAGCTCATGCTTGGTTGAACGGCCGCGACTTCGTGTCTCCAGAAGATGTTCAAGCTATGGCATTTCCTGTTCTTCGCCACCGTTTACTTCTTAGCTACCAAGCTCAGGCTGAAGGCATTCACCCAAACCAAGTGATCAACAAGTTATTGTCTTTAGTCGGCAGCGCATAGGTTAAGTGATGGAAAGTCAGTTATCACCACACAGCGATGGTGTGAGCTTAAACCTAGACGAACTGCTCTACTACAAACAGCAGTGCGTGAAATGGTTGCCACCAGCTAAAAGCTTATGGTCACAAATGTTGGGGCAGCATCAAAGTCGCCAGCTCGGTCGCGGTATGGACTTTAGTGAAGTACGCCAATACCAAGCAGGCGATGACATTCGAGCGATCGATTGGCGTGTCACCGCTCGAACCGGCAAAGCTCACACTAAGCTCTTTACCGAAGAACGCGAGAAACCGATTGTGCTCTACCTTGACCTCAGTGCCAGCATGATTTTTGGATCTCAGCTGATGCTCAAGTCGGTTGTCATGGCACATATGGCAAGTTTGATTGCTTGGCTCAGTGTCGCCCAACAAGACCGTGTTGGCGCACTGATCGATCTTGGCGATCAACTCATCGAAATAAAACCGTCTGGCCGCAATAAGGGGGCACTTGCCATTGCACAAGGTTTAGTGACTTATCACCAACAACAACTCACTGCACCAAGTGCGGCGTTGGGGAATATGAGTCTACCTTTTCAGGCTCTTGCTCGTATGTGTCCAAAAGGCAGCGAATTGGTATTACTCAGTGACTTTGTACGATTGAACTCAAATGATGAAAAGCTGTTACGTCGATTAGGCCAACATAACCGCGTTCGTTTAGTGCAAATCTGTGATCCTCTCGAGCGAGGCGTCACACATTATCGTGGCACAGAGCAAGTCTCCGATAAACAAACCACACGCTGGTTAGATTTTTCTTCGAAAAAGACCCGCGAAGGGATAGAGTCCGCTTTCACTCAACAGCAGCAACACTTAACTCAACTGGCTCACAGCTTAGGTATGAGTTTTTCCACGCTCTCTAGCGATGCTGCACTTACTCAACAGTTACATGGATTTCAATAATGAGCACTGAGACTCAAACCTCGCCACTTGCGCTACAACCTATCCACCTGCCAGATGTCCCAGCATGGCTTCCTCTCGCATGGGGTTGGTGGACACTACTTGCAGCCTCACTACTGTTAATTGTGACGTTGTTCCTCATCACTCGTTGGAACAAAAAACGTCTGGCACCGAAAAAGACCGCACTGCGACTACTCGCCACAGGCAATAAGCCTGCCGAGGCAATCGAGTTGGTTCGTCAAGCCGCACTTTGTTACTACCCACGAGAAGAGATCGCCCAGCTCACTGGCCAGCGGTGGTACCAGTTTCTCGACAGCCAAATGAAAGCACCGCTTTTTGCACCTAACCAAGAATCTTGGCAACAAGTACTGTATAGCAAGCAGAGTGTGACCAATTCTGATGAACTGATCCAAGACTGCAGAACCTGGGTGGAGCAAGCACTTCCACCAAAGAGAAGGAGAGCATAGTTGGCTAACTTTGACTTAGTCTGGTGGTGGAGCCTGTTTTTACTTCCTCTACCACTGGTCATCTATTTTATTGTACCGGCAGCCAAACAGAGCTCGCCGATTTATCTGCCGTATGTGCCAAAATCAGATCATACGGCTACCCCTAAAAACAGCTTTGCTAAAGTACTGGCCAGCCTAGTTTGGGTTGGCTTGGTCGTTGCGATGGCGAGACCGGTTTGGTATGGCGAACCCGTTACAACACAGCCTAAGCACAGAGATCTGATGTTAGTACTCGATCTTTCTTACTCCATGAGCCAAGAAGATATGAGTGATGGAAAAGAGTATATAGACCGCTTAACCGCAGTGAAAAACGTGGTGAGTGACTTTGCCATTCAACGTGAAGGCGACCGACTAGGCTTGGTTTTATTTGCCGATCACGCTTACTTACAGACGCCGCTCACTTTAGATCGCAAAACTATTTCCGAGCAAGTTAACCAGTTAGTGCTGCGTTTAATCGGCGATAAAACCGCTATTGGTGAAGGTATTGGTCTTGCGACGAAAACCTTTATCGACAGCGATGCGCCGCAACGAGTAATGATTCTACTCAGCGACGGCGGGAATACCTCTGGCGTACTCGATCCTATCGAAGCTGCCAAAATCGCTAAAAAATACAATGCGACCATTTACACAATAGGTGTCGGCGCTGGAGAGATGGTGGTAAAAGAGTTCTTCATGACGCGTAAAGTCAATACCGCTCAAGACCTAGACGAGAAAACACTGACCCAAATCGCAGAGATAACTGGTGGGCAATATTTCCGGGCACGAGATGCCAAAGAACTGGCAACCATTTACGACACTATTAACAACCTAGAACCGATTTCTAAAGCAACTCAAACGTGGCGCCCACAAAAAGAGTGGTTTATGTTACCTCTGGCTATCGCTCTGCTGAGCTTTAGTCTGTTATTACTGGTTCGGAGGAATCATGTCTAATTTCACTTTCCTCTATCCACTATGGCTGATCGCGGCAATACCATGGGCCGTATTGATGCTTTGGCTCATCAAACGTAACCGCAACCAAACCTTGATCGCACCTCATTTAGCAAAAGCGATGGGAATTCAAGGAAAAGTGAGCAATAAAGGAGGGCTGAAACTGGCTAGCCTTGCTGGCTTACTGGCTATTATCGCTTTATCTGGCCCGAGTTTTATCTCACAAGAGCGTCCAAGCTTTGCCAATACCAGTGCGCGAGTGATCGTGATGGATATGTCGATGTCGATGTACGCAACCGATATTAAACCCAACCGCTTAACTCAGGCTCGTTACAAAGTAACTGATCTTCTAGCTCAGTGGAAAGATGGCAGCACCGGTTTAGTCGCTTACGCTGGAGACGCTTACATTGTCTCACCGATGACCAGTGATACCAATACCATCGCCAACCTTGTCCCAAATCTATCACCAGAGCTCATGCCCTACCCCGGCGCTGACGCAGCGAAAGGCGTCCAACTCGCGATAGAAATGATGCAAAACACGGGGCTTGCCACAGGGGATATCGTGCTTGTCGCTGATGATATTGATGACGCAGAGCGCAGCAATATTGATAGCCTGCTATCAGGAACAAACTGGCGCTTGACCATTTTGGGTGTCGGTTCTCGCTCAGGAGCACCGATTAAACTCAGCGATGGAACATTGATGACACTAAGTAGCGGCCAACCTGTCGTCGCGAAATCAAACTTCAACAACATGAAGTCTCTCGCCAGTCGTGTTAACGGGCAGTTTGTACCGATCCAACTAACCAGTAGCGATGTGGAGAATATCGCCCAGTTGACTTCTCATGTTGACGAAGCATCTAACAAGTCGAACACAAGCCAAATCGCAGAAGCTGTCAATCAAGGGTTTTGGTTACTACCTCTGTTACTCATACCAGCACTGGCGCTATTTCGACGTGGCGTGCTGTTTAGTTTTGTGGTCATTGCCCTTCCGCTGTTACAACCAAAACCAGCGATGGCGAGCCCATGGAAAACGGACGAACAGCAAGCAATGGAACTCTACAAAAACAAAGAGTATCAACAAGCTGCAGAACTGTTTTCAGATCCCAACTGGAAAGGGGTCGCCCAATACCAAGCAGGTGATTATCAAGGAGCGATTGAATCACTTAAAAACGACAAAAGTGAGTCTGGACAATATAACCTCGCGAACGCACTTGCTCAGGCTGGGGAACTTGAGCAAGCCGCTGAACTGTATAGTTCGATCTTGAAAAAGAATCCAGACAATAGCGACGCCAAAGCCAACCTAGAAGTTGTGAAGAAAGCTCTAGAGCAACAGCAACAGCAACAGCAACAGCAGGGTGACTCTGACTCATCCAATACGCAAGAGCAACAAGGTCAAGATTCAACGCAACAGCCTTCGGGTTCAGAGCAAGAACAACCAAGTGAACAAGAGTCATCTCAGTCTGATTCAGCTCAACCAGACACGCCTGAGCCTAACAAGAATGGGGAAGGTGAAATGCAGAAATCTGGCAACGACGAACAGCAAGAGAATCCGGCAGAATCACAATCACGCGATAAACAAGAGCCTAAAGAGAACGCCAATGATGCTTCTCAGCCTCAACAGGCAGAGGCAAATCCATCTGATGAAGATGAGAAATCCGACTCCGATGCAGCGCCAATGGCTGTTAGTCAGGACAATCAACAGCAGATTGACCCTGAACTTAGAAAGCTCGAACAAGTAGAAAGTGCTCGTGATCCGAGCCGATTAATTCGAGCGCAAATATTACTGCAAGCTCAGCAAAAGCAAGCGCCACAACAAACAGGTAAACAATGGTGATGATGAAACGTTATAAGTTCTATATTGTCAGCTTGGTCGCAATGATGCTCGTAGCAATCAGCCCAGCGACATTCGCTGCTAACCTATGGGTAACAGTTAGTAAAAACAAAGTCGTTAAAAATGAAGTGTTTCAACTGCGAATCGTTGCGGATGAAAAAGTCTCCTCTGATGACTTAGATTTAAAAATACTAGAGAACGACTTTTATGTTGGTCGCCCTAGCTTTGGTACTTCTCTGAATATCATCAATGGTAAACGAACCACCCGCAGCGAATGGAATGTTTCACTGGCAGCTCAACGCCTAGGCAATGCCGAAATACCAGCATTTTCATTGAATGGCGCAAATTCAGAACCTATTACCATCCAAGTCAGTGTTGATGCAGATGAGCCCAAGGTAGCTGATTTAATTGAGCTTCAAAACTCACTCGACAAACAACAGCTTTACCCGAATGAAAGCGCAATATTGAAAACGCGCCTAATTATTAAAGCGGATCCGCGCCGGCTGCAAAACCCAAATATTCTTCCACCTAGAGCGGAAGGATTAACACTGGATGCTATTGGAGAACCGAACCAATATCAAAGTGTATTGGATGGCGTTGAAGTCACCATGCTAGAGCAAGATTACCGAGTAACCGCGGACAAAGCAGGTAATTTCACCTTATGGGGCATTGGTTTTAAAGGAAGCGTGGTTTACGGAAGCAACCGAACCGGAACGACTAAACTTGTCTCGGCAAATACTGCTCCTAAAGAATTCACCATGAAAGTAAACCCAATCCCAGACAACTACCAAGGAAACTGGTTGCCCGCTTCCAGCCTTAGCTTGTCTCAACGTTGGTCTGATAGTGATGGAAATGCAATTATCAACGACACATTGGAGACAAAAGTTGGAGATTCAATTAGCCGTGAAATCACCTTAGATATCCAAGGGGTGACTAGTGAACGCTTCCCAGACATCAATATTAATTACCCGAAATCAGTTCGAGTCTACCAAGAGAAACCGCAGTTTTCTCAGTTAGCGAATGGCTCAACTCGCATGACTTTGACGCAGGTGATCATTCCTCAACAGCAAGGCGAGATCACACTAAACGACGTTCAAATCAACTGGTGGAACAGCCAAAAGGAAAAGCAAGTTAGCAGCAAAATTGAAGGTATCACCTTAAACGTAAATCCAGGTGATTTAGTTAATAACACCGAGCCCGCTTTGCTTAATACGCCAATCCCGGCGGCAGAAACAGTAGTAGTTAAAGACTCTGGATTTTGGCCTTACCTAACCGCACTTTTTGCGGCCTTATGGCTTATTAGCACTGTTCTACTTGTAAAGCGAAAAAAACCAAGCGTTCAATCACCTACTATAAACTCTTCAGAACAAGAAGGGACTGTAGCCTTGATTCTTGCCATAGAAAGTGGTGATAGCGTTCGCGCTGGCTACCTTGCAAAAGAGTGGATTTTACAAACAAGTATCCCGGATAAGGCTTTAAAAATGCAAATAGACACTCAGTTGCAAGCAATGCAAGCAAGCCGCTATTCGACTAAGGCGTTGAACTGGGATAGTGGTCAGCTGATCAGCCTAATTAAACAAGCGGACAGGCATTCGAGAAAGAGTAACTCTTGTGAGGAGCCATTAGCAAAACTGTAAAGTTTTCGACTTAAGACTGGCAGATTATGATTCTAGCCAGTCTTATCTCGTCCCTACCTTATCTTGCCATAATTTCCCAACTTCCCTTTTCTAGCGTCTATACTCCAACATAGAAACTAGTTCTTTTGATTCACATCAAGAACAAAAATCTAAACGGAGAGACCAGATGCACAAGGTATTACTGTTTGTCGCCATCGTGTTTTGTCAGCTTATAGCCTTCTCCTCGAGAGCGCAGACAATTACGTTTTTAACTGGCGAATGGCCTCCGTATACTTCAGAGAAAATTTATGACGGCGGCCTGATCACAGAAATAGTCAATGCAACAATTGCGGAGATGCAAATAGATGCTGTTGTCAAATTTGTCCCTTGGGAAAGAGGTGAAAAAATGCTTAAAAATGGAGAAGCATTTGGCTCTTTTCCCTACGCAATTACCCCTGAGCGCCAACAAGACTTCTTATATTCCGATAGGCTGCTTGTTAATCCATCAGGTAAGTTCTTCTATAAAGTGAAAAATTTTCCGACTCCTCTCAGCGTCAATTCCCTTTCTGATTTCAAATCATACAAATTTTCGCTATTAGCTGGTGAAGCATCTGAAGAACTATTTAATGCGGCGGGAGTAAAGGTTGAGTCTGTCATCAGTGACGAACTCAATATTCAGCGGCTATACAAAGAGAGGGTTGACTTCACCCAAATGGATCCTGTCCTGGGTTGGTATTTGATCGAAAAACTGTACCCAGGTGAAACTCATCTTTTTGGTACTTTGGACATCACATTCCAAGAGTTAATTGGAGATACGGCAAACTCTGACTGGGACTCTTACCTGATGGTTTCACCCAACTACCCGAATTCGGAAGCGCTACTCGAACAGTTCAATCTGGCACTAGAACAGATCATAGCCAAAGGGATTTATGACGAGATATTGGTTAAGTACTCCTTAGACCTTTAAACCATGTCGAGTTGAAACTAGGCTAACTCAATCAAGTGAACACTTCCACTTACCTGATTTCTGCCTAGCTCTTTTGCTTTGTATAGCGAATCGTCGGCTTCGCAATAAAGTCTGTCAAAGCTGAACTCG
>Ga0209272_10001581_pt1 | contig 14242 bp, 29 predicted proteins | sample tdDd002_FD_187125 | JGI IMG/M metagenome (GOLD analysis project Ga0209272, IMG submission 187125) | Marine sediment microbial communities from the Atlantic coast under amendment with organic carbon and nitrate - tdDd00.2 (SPAdes)... | ecosystem: Environmental > Aquatic > Marine > Coastal >... | reverse complement strand
CATCAGTTACAGTTAATGTAGTTGATGGTATTGAAGCGGTACCAGCAGTAGATGTGTCACCAATAGAAACACCTGTTGTAATAGCTTTACTAAACCATTCATGCACTTCACCAGCTGCGGTCTGTAATTCGATTCTAACACTTCTAGTCCATGCGGCAGAAGTTGGGGCCGGCGTTACTGTTGCAGGTGTAACCACCCAAACAATATCACCAGCTAGAGCCTTATCACGCAATGCCAGTTCTTTTCTCACAGCAGGTTGTATTCCGAGTTTCTTTAAAATGCTACCCATAATATACCTCCTATGCAGTTGCTAAGCCAGTAATTGAGCCGTGATATTCCTCTGGACCATAATCTAAACCAATTTGTGCATACCATTGACCTTTTTTAGATGCTGCAACTTGTGCTAACATTTCAAATGTCATTAACATACCGTTGTAAGGTACAAAAGTAGGTGCACATACAGACATTTCAACAAGATAAACTTCATCAGTTGGCATGTGTGGATCGAATACTACACCAATAACACCGAAGTCTGTTTCGATAGTCTTAATATTAACACCACCAACGTTACGATCTTCAGGTGCGTATGCGTAAGCATCAGTAATCTTTTGCTTTTGGAATGCGTTAGCAAATACTACAACGTTATCAAATAGCGCACCGCTTGTAGCCATTTCAGCAAGTACTTCATCCATTAAAGTTTTGCTTAATGTTGCAGCTGCTGCCGCTACGGTATTAGTTGTAATAGCGTTCTTAAGTCCACGCATCTTTGCAGCAGTTGTTGCGTCTGATGCTGCTTGGTAAGTACCTTGAAGCATTGAGTATTCTAAGTCGATTGAGATTTGACGTAGTTGTGCTTGCTTTTGGAATTCAAATTCATCTTGTACTGGTTGGTCGCCAATTACAGAAATACCGCCGATTTCGCCTACTGTTGATTGTTTAGCGTGAGATACTTCTACAGTCTCTTGGAAAATTTGAACTGTATTGGTGTCTTGTCCACGTACAATAGTTGTTGCTGTGTTAGAAGATACAGAAGCAGCTTCTGTGATTGCTGGTTGTGATGCTGAAGCTAATGAATAAGGTTGAGCAACAGGGAATAAGAATGATTTAGTAACCTTACCCGTAATGCTACCGTTCATCATGTTACCACCAATCATATTCAAGAATGGTGTTTGATTTGCACCGATTAAAAATAGTTGACCCAAATAATTCAGATCTTCTCTGTCCGTATAAGCCATTGTATGACCTCCTGTTATTCTTTAATTTGTCTTATTTGCTGACCAATTCGCATCATTGCTTTTGCATCTTTAGATGCTTCGGCCTTGTTGTACTGTTCAATAAGTTGTGCTTTTTTTCCAACGTTTGGATTAATACCATTGTCAGGATTAACGCCAACTTTCTTGATTTCTCCGAATACTTTCGGATACTTTTCTTTTAATGTTCCGATTAAATCCGTACCGCCTATAAGCTTGTCGCCTTCGTATGATAGGGATTCTTTATTTAATTGTGATTTAACTAAAGGTAAATATGCAGGATCAATATTTTCACCCATTAATAATAGGTCTATATCTTTATCCATACGCACATTTAGTAGTTGTTGCTGGTGTTCTGTAGCCATCTTTTCATTATTTGCCTTAAACTCTTCTAAAGTTCCCTTTAGTGTGTCGTAATCGGCAGCGTTATTAGTGGCTTGTTCAAGTTTACTATTGACTTCCGATATATCAGATTGATATTTGTCTTGTAGTGCTTTGTGATCCGCTTTTAAGCTGTCGTGCTTATCCGCTTTTACCACTGTACCGTCATTCATTACCGCTAGTTCAATGTTTGCCTTGCTTAGTGCTTCTTCTACTTGCTTAGATAATTCCTCACCCAAAGCAGCTTTAATACTATCTAACATAATACCTCCTGTAGTTTTGGCTAGGGATTTCCGCCCCATAGGATTATTTATACTTTTATTATACTATTAATAACAAAACCATGCAAATTATTGCAATATTATATGTAGTGTGCAATTGGTTGCATGGTTTTCGACATAAAAATAAGCCCTGTTAAGGACTTATTTTAAATAACCATGAACTTCTAGCATTTTCTTAAAATTACCTTCCGCACTTTTATAACCTTCCTCATACCCAACAGCCTTACCCTTGTTATACTCTTGTATAGCTGTTCTGTCTAGGTCTTCTTGGGTGTATAGTTTAGTAACTAGCTCTGTTTTTTCTTCTATTTCGTTTAAATGGAATGTGCGCGTACCATTTTCATTTTGGTATTGAGTTTTAACCATACCATCAACAACGCCAACTACTTCAAATGTCCTTCCCCATTCATACTTTTTATTCCATTTCCTTGTCTGTCCTACCTCAACAACAGGATTATTCTCATTCATTAGTTCTTTAGTGTCGCTTATTACAGGTGAATTAAGTTTAATCTTCATTAACATTTCATTAGAAGCTTTACTAAGTGCATCATCTATTAATTCTTTTTTCTTTTGTTCTTGTTCGTATTGTTGTATTAAGTACATCATCATTGAGCATACTAAGTCATTTATCATGTTTTCGCTTTTTCTATCTATGAATTTTTCAGATATAGCTTCTATATGTTGCATATAGTCATATTTCACTTCATTTTGCATCATTAGTTACCTCCACTTTTTAGTAGTTCTAAACGCGCTTAATGGTATAGCAAATATTTCGTCTTGGTGTTCTTGTGATAACTCAAATGTTTTACGGTCAATGATGCCGTTTAAATCTTCTTGAAAACTACTTTTGTCATGATCAATAATAGCTATATCTACTAATTCACCATCCATGTTTTTAAACTCAATATACGTTACATGCATAAAGTTTAATTCTAGTTGTGATTTTTCTTGCGGTAATTGTTCTTTCATTTCTTCAACCTCTCAATCTCTATACTAGCACCCCATAGCGCCATTAGTAGGAATATTATTATAGTTATATAGATAGCGTGTATCATTGTTTAATCACTTCCATTCTATATGATTACCTGGACCATATTTTTTTACGTGTATATACATTTTAAGTTTGCAAATACAATAAAACCAAGATTCTTGCACCGTTTGCCAATTTCTACCTCTCCATATTCTACCGTACCACTTCCAACCTCGCATGTGCATTCTTGTTACAGTGCATTTGTATTTCACCTAATCACCCATTTCTTTTAGGATAGCTTCAAATTCTTCGTTAGTCATATTGTTAGTTCCGAAATATTCTTTAACCCACTCAAAAGGTCTTAAGTGTTTCTCAATAACCTCTTCAGCTTCATTCTTTGCATATTCCATTCCTAGCTTTGGATTTCTTTCATATATCAATTCAACATAGTCTTCGAATGTCATGTTATAGTCTGTAATACAATCTACAACGCTTGAATGTCTACAATACAGCCCGTTTGGTTGTTGTGCTATAAATCCTGCCATTCTACCACCTCATTAACTTATTCAACCAACGCCCTAATATCCTATTCTTAGCCCTCCTCAACACTCTACCGTTCTTTAGTGCTGAATAATCACCTAGTAGTCTTGATGTTTTGTATAGGTTGTTTCTTATTTTATAGATTTTCATTTCTTCCACCTCTTAGCAACTAATTCAGTCCTTATTATTTCTTTGCATTTTGCTGCAGCTTCGTGCAATTCGTCTATATCTTTTAACCCATCCCATCTATGAACAACTTCATTGTCATAAACCATCATCAAATCATAATCGTCATACGTTTTGCTTATGTTGCTTGCATAGAAATTATCAAGAAAAACCTTTGATAAAGCGCAATATTCTAGATTGCTATACATGTAATGATAGTTTCCAATAACACCTATAATCATGCGGTTCATGTTTATGTCTTTGGGTTTCATTTAATCAACCTCCAAACTCATAAGAATAGTACACAGTATAAAAAGTTTAGTTGTTTCTATGTCCATAAATTCAAAATGTTTTATTAAGAATGCAAACAGTATTGTCATTAATGCACCATAAAAAGCGTTTTTTATTTCTTTCATTCAAACTCAACCCCCAGTAATTCACTTAGATATCTAAGCTCACTTTTGCTAAACCTAGTGCGACATTTTCTATAAAACGACTGTTTAGGTATTTCCATTTCCTCATAAATGCTTTTAATTGTCCTATCTCCACGACTAGCATTTATATTCTTCAGTGTTGCATCCAAACAACCACCCCCTTGTATATAATAGTACCATATTGGTACGTGTAATGCAAATAAAAAGAACCCCTAAAGGTTCTATATCTTATTTCCGCACTCTTTACAATACTTTTTACTAGCTACCAACCACCATGGAACGTAGAATATTCCTATTAGTATAACAGCTATCCAGTTGATAGGTTTATGTACTTGTACGTTTCTGTTGCAGTGTTTACAATGTTTCATTATTATTACGCATCCTTTCTAATAATGTTTCCATAGCTTCTTTAATTTCTTCAGCGGATGGCTCATTAATATTAATGTTTATCGTTACATTTCCTGTTAAATCGTCAGTCGTTATACAATTCTTAATTTTATCAGCGTAATGTTTAGGTATTACTAAGTCATTATTATAGTTGCTACCAATTATTAAGCTTGGGTTCTTTACAAATCCGCCAGTTGGTTTCATACGACCCCCTATTCTATACCTTGTGTTTTCTTCCACTCAGAATATTTCATTGTCCCTGGTACTGTGTACGTTTTACCGCTCATATCTCTAGCTATACGTGTTGTTCCTGCTTTAGTAGTGCTGTCTAACATGATTGAAGTTGTAGATCTGCAATTAGGGTGAACAGGTGGGAAGTTAACACCAGGCACCGCTTCGGATATAGCAAAGTTTTCACCGTCTAATTCTTGGCACTGTTCGCTTGTACGGTTATCTAGCGTTGCTATGTACTCATACCTATTAGCCACTCCACTTGCTTCATATCCGCTTAAATTGCTTTGATTGTACACATTATTTAATTCAGTCCTTATGATCCTGCTAGCATTCTTGCTATCGGTACCCATTTTCGATTCTAATTGCTTGGTCATATCTTTATTGGACAATCCTTTAATCATTCCGTCTCTTAGTATCCTATTTACATCAGCAGCAAGTTTGTTTCTATTAAGAGTATATGTCTGTGTAAATGTAGTTCCTGCTACAGGTGTCCTAATCAATTGGCTTAACGCTGCATCTGACAGCTTATTAAACCTTTGACCATGGCCCACACCTTTGAATACTTCGAATACTGATTCATTATAGTTCTCTGAAGCAACCGCACTTAAATACTGCTCTAATGACTTATTCTGCTTCTTGTATAACTCGTTGATAGTTATACCAAGTGATGCAAGTAATACCTGTAGTCGTGTTTTGTTGGACCTTGAACCTGATTTCTTAGTAGCTGTATTATAATCGACAACTAATGCTGTTTCTGTTTCAGTTGCTACGCCTAGATCGTCAATCTTAGGTGCTTCTTTAACCTTGCCATACTTAGCGTAAAAGGCATTAACTTCTTTTTCTATCTCATTGTTAGCTGTCTTGTAATAACCGTCTTTACGCCTTATCTCTTTAGAATCGGTCTTATAATAACGAGTAGCTTTCTTTTCTTCTCGTTTATCGTAATATTCCTGATTCCTTTGTTTTACTTCTGAAGGTTTTACAGCCATTATTTTTCACCTTCTTTAACCTCTGGCTCTATTGGTTCAAAATTCATATTGTCGAGTTCAGCTTCATCTTCTTCTTTTATTAATTTCTTTTCTTCTTCTACATCATCAACTAACGGATGGTGTTTTAATAGAGTCGTTTTAGAAACTCTTACACCTTGTGTTGCTAACGCTTTCATCATTTCGACCTTATTGAATATGGTAGATGTGTTAAATGTAAATGTTATATCTTTGTAATTGTAATTAGTTCCGTCACGATCATTAATGAACTCAACTACAAAATACATGAACTCGCTAAGAGCCTTTTTCATTTTTATTATTAATTGCTCTGATTTGATATTGAGATCGCTAAACATAGCTTCTATAAATACGTTTGTTAATGACCCGCCGCTAATTTTACTTAAGTTAACACCTTGACCAACTTCATATATTTTCTGTTCTAACCACCCCATGAGAGCCACACGCGCTTCTTTTGGTATATCCATGGTCTTAGGTTCAGCACTACTTGAATCATCGTTAGATAGCGTTATAGCTTTAAATGTCATTAGGTTTTGCATGAACTCACCAAGTCCACCGTCCTCTGACTCTGCTTCATAACCTCTCAACACCCATATAGCTAGTTGTATATCTTTAAGGTCGTTTACAAACCCACTCGATACAATGTCTAATGCGTCAATGTACTTTTTTATAGGCATTAGATCGGATCGTTCCTCTGTGTTGTTTAATAGCGATATAATAGGAACTCTGCCCCAGCTATTACCTTGTACGCCCGTTTGTTCTACGTCATTAAAACTGTTCAATTGTGATTTGTCTGTAAAATTAGTGTTGTACGTGTACCAATGATATTGAGGGTTTACCTGTACTCCCAACGTGCCCGGTTGTATAAAGTCGTAATAAGATGATCCGAAACCGTCTTCCACTTCCTGATAGCGAGTAACTTTTTCATCGTCCCACAATTCCACGCGGTTAGACTTCTTTACTTCTCCATCCACTACCCATTCCATTGAATAATATCGTATACCCTGTACTACTTTCTTTTGATATGACGTATCTGTTATGTATATTACTTGTTCATTAGGGATTATGCAGTAATCGAATTCCCCGTTTTCATCTACAAAAGGTTGTATTGATTCCTCGCCCTTGTTAGCTGCGCCCTTAATCCAATCGTTGGCTATATCGTTCCATTTGTCACCTAATAGATTGTTAACCGCTTCAGTTAGCTTCTTATCATCTGCACTAAATACAATAGGTTTACCAGCAATATAACCAACCTTTTGATCTACTAACTTCTTATGTAGATTGTTAACTATACGATCGTTCGATTTGTTGTAATCAATGTATTTAATACCATTGATGTAATACTCTCTAAAATCTCTCTGCAATATATCATTTACAGAATTATAGTAATTAACCCCTTGTACCATTTCGATTTTCTTTTGACTTTGTTGGTCAGCTTCGATAATATCCTTTAAGATATCCTCTGTAGTAACCTCACCGCCTAGATCAAAGTTTTTCCCCATAATGTTATACATTTTTTCACCTCTTATTTTAGGAATCCTACGCCGCCTCTTTTGTCGATAGCCTCTCGTATTAAACTCGCCAAACTATCAGGCGAATCGTCATGCGTTGCATTTTCTGTGTAATCTAATATTTGATTAATATAATCTCTATCAGTGCCTTTAATAAAAATTATTCTATGCCAATTGCTTTTAAGGTATGTTGAGATTTTTATATATTTGTTCATTTTCTCATGGTATGGCTTCTTAGGCGATTGTATCTTCTTATTTAGATAGCCTTTATCTGCATTGGTTTCACTGTAAAAAGTGCCAGCCCTGTAAAACTTTCTTTTTTCCTCAAATCCATCTAAGCAATCGTCAATGTGCATCTGTTTAAGTTCACCGTATACATATATAAACCCGTCAGCGTGCTCATTTGCTATTGTAAACGCTGTACCATCTTCACCGCCATAACTAGCATCAACGTGACATTTTCCACCATGTATTTTTTCTGTATTGGTTCCATCGTCTACTTTTGAATTTGTAAACATTGCGTCTTTATCAGCTATATGTTTTAATTCGTAGTTAGCAGCAAAAAGAGAGGCAGACATCGAGTCCTTTATTTCTTGTATCTTATTATCATCCATAAGGCCTGTACTGTAGCAGTCATATGTAGATATATTAGGCATTAATGTGAATGCATCATCTTTGTGCCATGGCGTACCAGTGTTTACTATTCTACCGCCACGATTACGAATGTTTTGTAGCTCCTGGTATACCATTCTTGTACGTTCTCTATGTGCCTTTGATATTCTATCATCAACATTAATAATATCATCTGTAAATATCAAGTCTGCATGCTTACCAGTTAGCGATGATTTAGAACCTGTACCAAGTAATTGTGATCCGCCTTTTGTATTTTGCTTTAGGTTCGTGTCTATCTCATAAGCTGACTCTTTTAATAGCTTACATCCTGTTCCGTATAAAGCAAAAGATAGCTCTTGATAGCATTCTGTTTTTAACAATTTGCCTACCTGAAGAACTATCTCTTTAACATCATCATCAGATTTACGCATAAACATAATTGAAAGATGTGGTTTTATTATTATAAGTAATGCTATCGCTATGGATAAACAAGTAGTTTTATAAGAACCACGATGGCCCTGTAGTGTTGTATCTTCTTCAGCAAACATAAACATTTGTATCCATTCATTATGTAGCTCTCTAAGATCAGTAAATCCGTTTTCTAATCCGAATGCAATAGGGTTGTTTTTAACTAAATCAAGATATTGTTTTTCTATTTCGCTTAGATTAATGTTAATCACCCTTTAAGTATTTACTTATTAGCTTAGATTTGTGTGTTATGTCTACGTTTCCGCTATGTTCTACCTTATCAGTGAATAATTTATGATGTTTACCATATGCTATAATGCCATTTAAAGCGGTTTTATCGTCTTTTCCTTCGTTCCTTAGTATTAGTTCATTAAGCTTCTTAAGTACCTCTGTAGCCGATAATAAACCCTCTGCTTCTGCTTTCTGTATCACCTTGTCATGCAACTCGTCATACCTTGCCCTGACGTTGTCCTTTGCAAGTAATTTAGACGCCTTTTCAACAATTGTCTTTTCAGTCATGTTTTCGGCGTTGTAGTTGTTCTTATATGCTTGATTTTGCTTACAACCTTTTATTAGGTCTTGTACAAAACCCTCCTGTTTGTCAGTTAAAGGTTTCATTGTTACACCTTCTTTAATAGATAATATTGGCGGAATGCTAAGGGCTTGAACCTTAGTTATCCTGTGCGCGTAAGGCGACTTAACTGTTCGCTTCACAATTAAAAGCTTCATCCCGTTTGTTAATAGATAATCAACCCACCTTGGTCCGCCCGAACGATCTTATTCGCTCTGTGGCGTGCGTTCTATTACTCATTGGGCGTGGTGGGTACTGTTACCTATATTATACACTGTTATAGCTTCTATTGCAAAGTAGTGTCTAACTTAAAAGTCTTTCAATTATTTCATTTGCATTCTTTTTAATTTCTACCAGTTCCTTTAACGTATTGGCGTGGCAATCATATCCTTCACGTTCTATATATCCACGCATTACCTGTTCTTCATCCCTGTAGCTTCTTTTATTTATTTCATTGTACTGTTGCTCACCATCTTTGATTTTTAGTTTCAAATCTCATTGTTATATCCCTCCACTAATTATTATTTATTTCCTTTCAAGCCTTTTACTTAGATCTTTTCTCATTTTCTTGTACTTGCGATCACTTAGTTTCTCAACAATACTTAAAACTACGATGCTTCCTACAAGTATAGTTATTATTAACGCAACACTTCCCCACACAGGAGCCAGCACCCACCACCAGGACCAGTCTATCTTGCCTAAAAGTTTAAGCGTTATAAATACCACAGTTAATAATCCTGTAAATCCTATACCACTGCTTGAACTACTTGTGTTCTTACTCATTCATTCCACCATCCTTTATTATTTATACCATATTGTATTTATCTGTAGACAAAACAACTCTTATATTGTTAGGTTCTTTAGGTTTACAATCATTACAGTGTCTTGCAATATGAAAATGAGTATCCCCACTGCAGCACTCACATTCTACTTCATAATAAAAGTATTTTCTTGTTAATACCACACTCTCAGCTCCGCAACATTCACATCTTCCGACTTCCGCTTCATTCATTACCTATACACTCCTTTAGTCTAATATATACCAAGTACCATTAACTAGTTCTTTAGATGTTACAGTCCCACCGTTTTGATCTACTAAGCAACCATCCTTTTTCCCATTGTATATAAATATACTTTCCCATACCACGCACTTTATTTTAGCTTTATCAATGTAGTGAGCTTTCATAGCTTCTTTTACATCTACAAGTTCTCTTGCTGGCTCCCAATTAATAGCTGCAAATATATGAAAATTGTATAATTCTACCCATTTACCAACTTTAGTTTTAAATTCAAACTTCCAATTATGATATCTCGTTTGTTCTTCGGCACCGTTCATTATACTTTTGCCTTCGTTATCAATCATCCAGTTAATACATTCTTTTATACCTTTCACTTCACTACCTCCTTATGTGTAGTTACATTGGCGTGCTTATACTTACTTATATCCCACTTAGCGTATTCCTCTGTGCTGTGCTTTTCTTTTGTTCTTATACTTCTTTCTAGGTCTTTCTTTTCTAACCATTTAGGATCAGTCACGTTATCTCTCCTTTACTCTTCCTCACAATATAAGCAAACTCCAGTTTTTCTATGCGTAAGCGCACAACCACATTTGTAATGATCTTTATTCTTTAATTCACATACATTTTTATCACACGTTGGATTTGTACATTTTTTCATAATTAACCCTCTTCCTTATCTTTCATAGTGTGTAATGAGCAGTACTTATAATTCGCAAACTTACTGCGACTCATTTTATTTAACGCTTCTTGTACAATGCATACGTCATCAGAATTAAAGCAACTCTTAGAACAATATACGCAACTATTTTTTATGTCTAACTTCTTGCTTACTTCTAACTTCTTACTGTCTTGTTCTAATTGCTCTTGTTCTTCATATAATCCAATAGTCTTTTGTACAAAGTTGGTCATTTTACCATTAATCATGTCGCACGCTTCACAATTTTTATTATTGCACCCTACGTTTAATACATAATGTTTTTCGTACACATCACCATGAACACACTTGTTGCATATATGAGTTATGTCCTTAATCATTAGTTAACCGCTCCCTTGTTAAGTTGTATTGTTTAGCTACATAAGATTCATCACCGTTACACTTAGAATACTTCTTCAGTTCTGCTTTGGTTAGCTTTCTTGTAGTTGTTTCGCTGTTAAATGGATTATAATCTTTGTTTCTTTCTTTATCATTTCCAATCATCTAAACATCTCCTAAAATAAACTTAGTTGATTTTGGTTTATATATTCTTGCTCTATTCTTTCGTTTGCTATATCAAAGTATTCTTTATCTATTTCGAAACCTATAAAATTCCTATCGCATACAATTGATGATACTGCAGTTGTTCCACTTCCCATAAATCCATCAAACACAAGGTCTTTAGGCTTAGAATGTTTCTTTATACATCTTCTTATCAAAGGTTCTGGCTTTTGGTTTTGGTGTTTAAGATCGTTACCAGCTACCCTTCTAAAATCCCATACATCTGTTAATCTTTCACCTTCAATCTTACGCCTACCTTTGTTTACAAGGAAAATTATTTCATATGACTTTCCGAATTGTGCTTCTAAATCACCTGCTGTATGATTGTTTTTTGCCCATATAATCATATTTTTTATATTGAAATGTTTATCTAATTCCTTTTTAAAGAAATCAACCTTATCAAAACTGCAGAACATATACATTGCTGTATCGTCTTTTAATATACGGTAGCATTCTTTTATATATTCGCTTATTAATTCGGGGTTATTATCATTCTTTATAACTTTGTTAAATTTATGGTCCTTATCTTTTCTATGATTTGTTTTATAGTTTATTAAATATGGTGGATCGGTAACTATTAAATCAATACTGCAGTCTTTTATTTGCTTCATTCCATCTATGCAATCTATATTGTATATTTTGTTAACATTCATCTATTATCATCCTTTCGGTATTATATTCGTCTTTCGAGGTGGAACGACCGCCACCTCATGGCATCAGAGAAGAAGAAGTCCTCTGTGTGGTAATGAAAGACATGTTTCGTTTTGCTGACTAAGTTACTTGTTATTGTATCCACGAATGAACACGAAAAAGTAAACTTATGTTGTGGTCAAAAGACACAACTACTATTTATATTAAGCACTATTGCATTAATATCATCTTTCGCGCAATTATTTTAAAGAATCATTTAGTCTATATATTTAGGTACTCCATCATTTTGTTTAACGCACTTCCGAACATCAAACCAGTGTTCTTCACAATTACGTTCTCGCCCAGCCCAATTTCTTTTAACTTCTTCCTTGTATCTCTCTTCGCTAATGATGATCTTGTGACCATCTTTGAATCTTATTAACCAACAGCTTGTCATGAACACCCTCCTAACATCATCTTTCGCGCAATTATTTTAAAGAATCATTATGCGCATAATATTGTTTTAACGGTTAAACACCGTTTCCCTGTTTTTCTTCCAGCTCTCATGTATTATTCTTAAAAAGCTTATTAGTCCTTCACACATAAGATCACTCCTTTGGCTTTACTAAAATAGCTACAACCTTACTATTACTTATTAATTCTACCTTCTTATGCTCATTCAGAGATTTTAACACCTCTTTAGGGCTTCTTAAAAATTCTGTCATTGTATGCTTTTTCAATTTATCCGCACCTCCTATATACATAATACTATCAGATAACAATACATGTGTCAATACGTATTATACAAATAAAAAAGAGAATGTTTTCACACCCTCTATTTACCCCATTCTTCTAACATTAAAGTCAGATCTTCTTTACTTATAAACTCAACGCCTATCAATTTAGCTTCTTCAATAACTCCTTCTAATAACTTTGAAAATTCTTCTGTATTATATTGAGAGCTCCCGAAGAAACACTGTAGCTGTATCCCTGTTTTACCTTTAATCGTTACTGGTCCAAGTTGCCTAACCGTTCTCCATTCTTCCTTTACCCTGTGTACCGCTTCGGGTTTAACTATTATATGTGTAAACACTCCGTAACGGTCCAACATTTCTATATAGAGCTCGTCTTTTGTAGTGTGCATCTTCTTAGCCATTTTATCTAACATTACCCATAGTGCAGCATTAGCATCTAATGAGCGTTTATTTCGTTTCTGCTTAACCTCAACAGTTTTAACCTTGTCTGTATCGCATAGCTGTTTAATCTTGTCTACGTGCTTATTCGGGACTATAAATCCTAGATACCAATCTAATCCTTTTTGTACTAGCTTTAGATCAGTAGTTTCTATTTTCATCTAATCACCTTCCGTCAAACAGTTCTTTTCCTAAAGCACCCGAAGCAACAAAATATAACTGTCCTTTGTGCTCTATCAATTCTACATTATCCCATCCCATTTTATCAGTATTAATTATCGGTTCTCCTAATAGGATAGTTCTGTTATTTTCATATTTCTCTAGCATTCTCTTTAATGATTTTATATCCATCTAATCACCCACCTTATAAATAATTACGACCGAATATTTTCATCCATGTTGCGTGGTCAAATCCTTCTTCAAATCTTCTTTGCATTTCCTTTTGATATATTTCGTTAAAGTCTGCATCATCATGCATTTTTTTATGACACTCTGCACAAACAGGTATTCTTAAGTTGTAATCAATGCTTAGTTGTCTGTATTTACTACCCATTAATGGCTCATGGTTTGTTACTGCTAATCTTTCGCATACGTGACAATCTACAGTCGTTTGATTTATCACTCTATCAGCTCCTTAATATGTTCTATCTCTTTACCTATTTCTAGCGCTATAGCTCTGTTTATACTCTTCCTCGATGTTTGTGTCGCCCACTTGTAAAAGTCTTTGATATGGATGAATATTGGCTTGTTAGGTCTAAATTCTAACAATAGTCCTGCTTCATTGCCTTTCGTAAACCATTCTTTATATAAAGCTGTTAATTGATGCCCCTTTATTTTTACACTTTTTTCATCTTCAGAATACAAACTGTGACTAATTGATGTTTCTTTTGTTGTTTTTAATTCCAAGCACCAATTAATAAGCCTTATGTCAAACTTACCTCTGTTAGTTTTAGCTGTAGCTTTAGAATGTGCTATTTTTTCCTCTGTGTATTCTGTTCCTAGCTCATCCAACTGATTCGTTATTTTAGTTTGAAAAACCGTTCCTGTGTGACTTCCGTGCCACTTATTCTTTTTTCTCATAATGGCCACTATCTATTCTATTGACTTCCCTGTTCATCTTTCTAGTTGTTTCTAACATTACACATTCTATGGTTCCACCAAAATATACAACCAATTGCAATATCATATTAATTAAGTCTGCAGCTTCACTTTGCATTCTTTCAATACATGCATCTTCTTCTTTCCATAACATTTGCAACATTTCTTGTTTAAATTCTGAAAACTCTTCATAAAACTTTTTAATCTGTTTCTTTATACCGTGATATTTTGTAACCTTT
>Ga0209272_10001579_pt1 | contig 14246 bp, 11 predicted proteins | sample tdDd002_FD_187125 | JGI IMG/M metagenome (GOLD analysis project Ga0209272, IMG submission 187125) | Marine sediment microbial communities from the Atlantic coast under amendment with organic carbon and nitrate - tdDd00.2 (SPAdes)... | ecosystem: Environmental > Aquatic > Marine > Coastal >... | reverse complement strand
CGATTGAAATATTACAGTATAACTCTCTGGAGTTGAACGAGTTTATTCAGGACGAGTTGCTTAGTAATCCAGTGTTGCAAAACACACCGAATGGGGCGGATGAAGTGGCACCAGAACCAGAACCTGAAAAACCTGCAAGTGCTGACGATGATGTCTATGACAAAATTGATTGGAAAGCAGTTGCAGGTGAGTTTGAAGATGGTAGAGGTAGACAAACGTCATATGAGCAAAAAGAAGATGTTAACTATGACAACTTCGTAGCTTCAGAAGAGTCTTTGTCTGAGCACCTTGAGTTTCAATTACAGATGACAACACTTTCAGAGATTGAGATCAAAGCAGCTTTATATGCTATTGAGAATATCAATGAAAAAGGTTATCTTGAAGTTGATTATGAAGAAATCAGTAAGTATTCAGGATTAGACCCTGATGCAGCTGAAACCGTTATTCAAACAATACAAACATTTGATCCGCCTGGTGTGGGAGCCAGATCACTTGAAGAATGTTTGCTCATTCAGTTAACACATTTTGATGATGACGTTTCACTTGAATGTAGAATTGTAGCATCATACCTAGATGATTTAGCATCTAATCGTGTACAAAAAATCGCTAAAGCTTTAAATGTAAGTTTAGATGATGCGCAAGTGGCATGTGACAGGATCAGAAAACTTGAACCCAAACCTGGACGTGAGTTTGCATCTCTTAGAGATGTAAGGTATATCACTCCAGATGTGTATATTGATAAGGTGGATGGTAAGTATGTGATCCGCGTAAGCGAGAACTCTGCGCCTAAACTTTATATTAATTCGTACTATAGAAGCCTGTTACGTCAAGAGTCTGTTAATGAAAATGCAATAGGTTATATTAATAAAAAGCTTACATCTGCACTAAAACTTATTAAAAGTATAGAACAAAGGCGAAATACCATTTATAGAGTGGTGGAGTCTATTGTGAATTTCCAATACGATTTCTTTGAGAAGGGTTCAATGTATTTGAAGCCTCTAAACCTAAAAGATGTTGCTGAAGAGATTGGTGTACATGAATCGACAGTGAGTCGTGCGGTTAATGGAAAGTATCTTCAGTGTGGTCAAGGTTTGTTTGAAATTAAGCACTTTTTCCAAAGCGGCGTGACAGGTGCTTATGGTGAAGGTGTATCAGCAGAGAGTATTAAGGTGCTTATTAAAGACCTTGTTGGTTCTGAAGATCCAAAGAAGCCTTTATCAGATCAAAAAATATCTAATGAGCTCGGTAAAGCAGGTATTAAAGTATCGCGTAGAACCATAGCGAAATATAGAGATGAACTTAATATCCCATCGACATCAAAACGTAAACGATTCTAATACAGGGGATTCACATGAAAGTACTTGAAAGCTTTGGACAATCAGAATATTTGGAATTGGCTTGGCAAGTTAGACGTGAAGTATTTATTGAAGAACAAGACGTTCCAGAAGAAATCGAACGAGATGATATGGACGAGAAATCGTGGCATATTTTAATTCTTGATACAGAACCAGTAGCTACTGGACGCCTCTTTGAAATAGAGGATGGACTTTATTGCATAGGGCGACTAGCTGTTTTGCAAAAACGTCGTGGTCGTGGCTTAGGACACAAGTTGATGCAAATCTTGCTATCTAAGGCTTGGTCATTGGGTGCTAAGAGTGTGGAATTACATGCACAAGTCCAAGCTAAAGCATTTTATGAAGCTATTGGGTTTATTGACCAAGGTCAAGTTTTTATGGAAGCAGGTATTGAACATATAACAATGATAAAAAATAATCCGAACTTATAAATAGGTCTGCCGCGGCAGACCTTTTGTTATATATTCAAACGTTAATACTGAGTAAGGGTTGATGATGTAAGATTTTCGTTGAGTTAAAACGGTGTTGTATTGTAAGTCATGTTTATGAGTTTTATGTGAAGTGTAAATTTGAAAAAGCTATAATTAATAGCCAGAAAGATAAATATATATTAGGAAAATAGGAAAACGTTATCAAAAAGAAGTCCTGACCTTGGATTCATAGGTAGGGTATGGTATTATGTTTTTGACGGAGAAATTTTTTTTACTTCGGATGGGACGAAAAAGATACGCCCGGACATAAAATGTCCCAGGAGGCTTCCAATGCAGATAAATCCATTATGTATTGACTGCGTTAAAATCAATGAGATTTCATCAGTCCTTAGGATGGTCGCTCCAGAAGCAGTTGAGCTTCTAGAAGACAGATATAACATTCTAAAGATGGTGTCTTATCTTCAGCCGGTTGGACGACGTAGTTTATCTACAAAACTAAATATGACCGAACGAGTAATCCGGAAGGAAGCCAATCGTCTTAAAGATCAAGGTTTAGTTGAGTTTTCATTAGAAGGTATGGCAATCACTAAAGAAGGCCAACTTGCTCTGGAAATGTTAACAATGTTCTTCCACGATCTCAGAGGTTTAAAAGATTTAGAGATTGAACTTGCTGAGAAACTTCAAATTAAGAAAGTGATTATAGGATCGTCTGGCTTAATGGGAGAAGATTTAACACTACAAGAACTTGGACGTGGTGCAGCAACCTACTTAAAATCAATAATAAAAGATGGCTCTGTCATTGGTATTACAGGTGGAACATCAGTTTACAGCATTATTGAAGGTTATAAAAAAGAAAAAACACCACTTGAAAATGCAATAGTTGTTCCAGCACGTGGTGGATTGGGTAAGAAAACAGAGTATCAGGCAAATACACTTGCTGAAAAACTCGCATCCAAATTGGGTTCGAACTATAGAATGCTCTATACCCCTGACAACTTATCTCAGGCAGCAATTGAAAGCTTGAGAAAAGAACCTGAAATCGAAGAGATCATCAGTGTGCTTAATGACATGAGCATTCTGGCCTTTGGGATCGGTAAAGCCCAAAAAATGGCTGAAAGAAGAAGTTTAGATGATTCTGAAATTGGTAAGATTATCGATAAGGGTGCAGTTTCGGAAGCCTTTGGCTATTACTTTAACGAAGCTGGTGACATAGTACACGAAATCAGTACGATTGGTATTGATCTCGATAAATTTAAGGCAATTGAAGAATTGATTGCTGTAGCAAGCGGAAACGAAAAAACGGAAGCGATTATTTCGATCTGTAAGCTGAATCACAACTTGGTCCTAGTGACCGACGAAAACGTGGCTAAAATTATTTTGGATAAACACACTAAGGAGGACTTTTAGCATGAAGACTAAAGTTGCAATTAATGGTTTTGGTAGAATCGGTAGACTGGCATTCAGACTTATGTTTGGTACTGAAGAATTTGATATCGTTGCAATCAACGACCTTACTAACGCAGAAGATCTAGCATACCTACTAAAGTATGACACTGCTCAAGGTGGTTACAAGCAAGACGCTATCACAGCTGGCGAAGGTTCTATCGTTGTTGACGGTAAAGAAATCAAGATCTACGCTGAAAGAGATGCAAAAGATCTACCTTGGGGCGACCTGGATGTAGACGTAGTACTAGAATGTACTGGTTTCTACGTATCTAAGGAAAAGTCTCAAGCTCACATCGATGCTGGCGCTAAGAAAGTTGTAATCTCTGCTCCTGCTAAGGGTGACCTAAAGACAGTTGTATTCAACGTAAACGATGATATCCTTGATGGTTCTGAAACGATCCTTTCAGGTGCATCTTGTACAACTAACTGTCTAGCTCCTGTTGCTAAGGTTCTTGACGACAACTTCGGTCTTGTTAAAGGCTTCATGACTACAGTTCACGCTTACACAAATGACCAGAACACACTTGATGGTCCTCACGCTAAGCCAATCACTGCTCGTCGTGGTAGAGCTGCTGCTGCAAACATCGTTCCTACTTCAACTGGTGCTGCTGTAGCTGTTGGTAAGGTTCTTCCTCAACTAGCTGGCAAGCTTGACGGTATGGCTCTACGTGTTCCTACTGTTACAGGTTCAGTAGTTGACCTTGTAGTTGAACTAGGTAAGAACGTAACTGTTGAAGAAGTTAACGCTGCTATGAAGGCTGCTTCTAACGAAACTCTAGGTTACACTGAAGATCCAATCGTATCTTCTGATATCATCGGTACTGAGTTCGGCTCTCTATTTGACGCTCTATCTACAAGCGTTATGGAAGTAGAAGGCAAGCAACTTGTAAAGATCATCACTTGGTACGACAACGAAATGTCTTACACTGCACAACTTGTAAGACTAGCTAAGAAAATTGCTACAATGTAATTAATCTTAGATCGTTCTTTGCTTAGATAAAGCATAATTTGATTTAAAATATTGCCCTGAACTCCCAAGTGGAGTTCGGGGCTTATACTGGTTTCTATTATAGATGCCGGATTATTCACGTATTCAATCAATATTTTGGTAGATTACGTGAATAATCCGGGTGGATACGACACTCTTCAGGAGGATACTTCATATGAGCATGTTTGATAAAAAGTCAATCGAAGATATTCAAGTAGCTGGCAAGCGCGTTCTAGTTCGTTGCGATTTCAACGTACCCCTAGATGGCGATAAAATCACAGATGAAAGCAGAATTAGTGGCGCACTGCCAACGATTAAGTACCTAAAGGATAATGGCGCTAAGCTAATCCTTTGCTCTCACATGGGCAAGCCAAAGGGTGAGTACAAGCCTGAATTATCTCTTGCACCAGTTGCTAAGAGACTATCTGAACTTCTAGGTTCGGACGTAATCTTCAACTCTGAAGCAGACGTTGTTGGTGAAAAGACAAAAGCAGCAGTTGAAGCTATGAATAATGGCGATGTTGTTCTACTTGAAAACACACGTTTTAGAAAAGGTGAAACTAAAAATGATGAAAGTCTATCAAAAGACCTTGCTTCTTTAGCTGAACTTTTCGTAAACGATGCATTTGGTACTGCACATAGAGCTCACTCGTCAACAGTTGGTGTTACAAGTTTCCTTGACACAGCAGCTTGTGGTTACCTAATCCAGAAAGAGCTTAAGTTCCTTGGTTCTGCAGTTGAAACGCCTGAGCGTCCATTTGCAGCAATCCTTGGTGGAGCTAAAGTTTCAGATAAAATTAAAGTAATCAATAACCTACTTGAAAAAGTAGATACGCTTGTAATTGGTGGCGGTATGGCTTACACATTCCTAAAGGCACAAGGATACGCTATCGGTACTTCACTGGTTGAAGAAGATAAAGTAGACTACGCTAAAGAAATGATTGAAAAAGCTGAAGCTAAAGGTGTTAAACTTCTACTTCCTGTAGATAACATTTCTGCTGACAAGTTCGCTGCAGATGCAACACCAGTTGAAACTGCTGACCAGAACATTGCAGACGGCTTTATGGGTCTAGATATTGGTCCTAAAACTGCTAAGATGTACTCTGATGCTGTTAAAGAAGCTAAAACAGTTGTTTGGAATGGCCCTATGGGTGTATTTGAATTTGAAAACTTCGCTAAAGGTACAATTGCAGTAGCAGAAGCACTTGCTGAGTCAGATGCAACTACAATTATTGGTGGTGGCGATTCGGCTGCAGCTGTAAATATCCTTGGTTTTGGTGATAAAATGACACACATCTCTACAGGTGGTGGCGCTTCTCTAGAATTCCTAGAAGGTAAAGAACTACCTGGTATTGTTGCACTTAACGATAAGTAGATACTTCGAATATCACAACTGGAGGAGAACATATAATGAGAAAGCCAATTATTGCTGGTAACTGGAAAATGAACAAAACGATCAAAGAAGGCGTTGAGTTTGTTGCAGCTATCAAAGAAGACGTTAAAGATACAGATGTTGAAGTTGTTGTTTGCGCACCTGCAACACTTCTTAAAGACCTTAAGCTTGCTGCTGAAGGTACAAACATTAAAATAGGCGCACAAAACATGCACTTTGAAGAAAGTGGTGCATTCACTGGTGAAATTGCACCTGCAATGTTAAAAGAACTAAATGTAGATTTCGTAGTAATCGGTCACTCAGAAAGAAGACAATACTTTGCTGAGACGGATGAAACGGTTAATAAGAAGGTTCTTAAAGCTCTTGAAGTGGGTATTGGTCCAATTCTATGTGTTGGTGAAACACTAGAAGAGCGTGAATCTGGTAAGATGAAAGACGTTGTAAAAGTTCAGATTGCTAAAGCATTTGCAAATGTTGCAGCTGAGAAAGCAGCAGAAGTCGTTGTTGCTTACGAACCAATCTGGGCAATCGGTACTGGTAAAACGGCAAGTAGTGCAGATGCAAATGATATGATCGCATTCATCCGTGAAGAAATTGCTGGTCTATACAGTGACAATGTTTCTGAAGCTGTTCGTATTCAATACGGTGGTAGTGTTAAACCTGCAAACGTAGAAGAAATCATGAATGAATCAGACATCGATGGCGCACTTGTTGGTGGTGCAAGCCTTCAGCCGGACAGCTTCGTTCAACTTGTAAACTTTTAGTCCAAGATTTAAGGAGCGATGTTATAATGAAAAAACCTGTTGCACTAGTCATTCTTGACGGTTGGGGTGTAAGCAAAGCAGAAATCGGTAATGCGATTGAACACGCTAATACACCAAACTTTGACCGTTACATGGCAACATATCCTAATACAGTTGTAGCAGCGAGTGGTTTAGATGTTGGCCTTCCAGAAGGCCAAATGGGTAACTCAGAGGTTGGTCACCTGAATATTGGTGCAGGCCGTGTTGTATACCAGGAACTGACTCGTATTACCAAGTCTATCAAGGACGGCGATTTCTTTGAAAATGCTGCACTTGTAAAGGCTATGGACAACGCTAAGTTGGAAGGCCGTAACCTACATGTTATGGGACTTTTATCTGACGGTGGTGTTCACAGTCATATTAATCACCTTAAAGGTCTAGTTGATATGGCAAAAGAAAAGGGTCTAAAAGATATCTTTGTACATGCATTTCTAGATGGCCGTGATACGCCACCAAAGAGTGCTATAGGTTACATTGGAGAGTTAGAAGCACACATGGCACAAGTAGGAATTGGTAAAATTGCTACAGTGTCTGGCCGCTACTACGCAATGGACCGTGATAAGCGTTGGGAACGAGTTGAAAAAGCATATAATGCAGTTGCTAAATCTCAAGGATTAACAGCTGATTCTGCAGTTCAAGCCGTTGAAAACTCTTATGAAAAAGGTGAAAACGACGAGTTCGTACTTCCAACAGTTGTGTTAAGTGGTGACGCACCAACTGCACAAGTGTCAGAAAATGATTCTGTTATTTTCTTCAACTTCCGCCCAGACCGTGCTCGAGAACTAACAAGAGCACTTGTAGATGTTGAGTTTGACGGATTTGCTAGAGAACGTTTTGATCTTGAATACGTTTGTTTAACTCAATATGACGCTACAATTGAAGGTGTTAATATTGCGTTTACACCACAAACGATTTCTAATACATTAGGTGAATACGTGAGTGAAAAAGGTCTAAATCAACTTCGTATTGCTGAAACTGAGAAGTATGCACATGTAACATTCTTCTTTAATGGTGGTGTAGAAGAACCGAGTGCGAACGAAGATCGCGAACTGATTCCTTCACCAAAAGTTGCAACTTACGACTTACAACCAGAGATGTCAGCACATGAAGTAACAGATAGACTACTTGCCAAACTGGACGAAGACAAGTATGATTTTATAGTACTGAACTTCGCTAATCCAGATATGGTTGGTCACACAGGTGTATTCGATGCAGCTGTAAAAGCTGTTGAAGTGATCGATGATTGTTTTGCAAAAGTATGCGATAAAATTGTTGATTTAGGTGGTAATGTAATTATAACTGCTGACCATGGTAATGCTGAGCAGATGCTTGACCCTGCTACAGATAAGCCAATGACAGCCCATACTACAAATGTAGTACCATGTATTTTAGCTGGCGCGGGTGATGTGAACTTAAGAACTGATGGTAAACTTTGTGATTTTGCTCCAACTATCCTTGATCTACTTGAACTAGAGCTGCCGTCTGAAATGACAGGTACGTCTCTTATTTCAAAGTAGTCAAACCATCGGATATGACTGCTTGTCGCAACATATGCTAAATCGTACTTGTATAATCATTTGAGCCCTAACTTTTAGGGGTGAGGGCTTAAATTTTTTTAAATCCCATGGGACATTATTGTCACTACGGGACATTGCGGGTGTCCCGCATGTATTACTTATATTGGTTATAGATCGTCACGGGGCGGTTTATGAATAAAATGAACAAGACTAATGGAGGTATTAGTATGTCAACAATCGTTGGTGTTTACGGTAGAGAAATTCTTGACTCACGTGGTAATCCTACAGTAGAAGTAGAAGTATATCTAGAAGACGGCTCAATGGGTCGCGCTGCAGTTCCATCAGGTGCATCTACAGGTGCATTCGAAGCTGTTGAGCTTCGTGATGGTGACAAGGAAAGATACCTAGGTAAAGGTGTTTCTAAAGCTGTAGAAAACATTAATGAGATCATCTCACCAGAAATCATTGGTATGGATGCATTCGATCAAATCGGTATCGACAAAGCTATGATCGCTCTTGATGGTACTCCAAACAAAGGTAAACTTGGTGCTAATGCAATTCTAGGTGTTTCTATGGCAACTGCAAAAGCAGCAGCTAATACACTTGGTCTTCCTCTATACCAATACATTGGTGGTGTTAACGCTAAGCAACTGCCTGTTCCTATGATGAACATTCTTAATGGTGGCGAGCATGCTGATAACAATGTAGATATTCAAGAATTCATGGTAATGCCAGTTGCTGCTAAGAGCTTTAAAGAAGCTCTACGTACAGGCGCTGAAATTTACCACAACCTAAAGAAGGTTCTTACTTCTAAAGGTCTAGCAACAGGTGTGGGTGACGAAGGTGGTTTCGCACCAAACCTTAAGTCAAACGAAGAAGCTCTACAGGTTATCATTGAAGCTATCGAAGCAGCTGGTTACAAGCCAGGTGAAGAAATTAAGCTTGCAATGGACGTTGCTGCTACAGAGCTATTTGATAAAGAAACTGGTAAATACAACCTTAAGGGTGAAGGCGTTATCATGTCTTCAGCTGAGTTTGTAGATTACTACGCTTCACTAGTAGAAAAGTACCCAATCGTTTCTATCGAAGATGGTCTTGACGAAGAAGATTGGGATGGTTGGAAGCTAATGACTGAGAAGCTTGGTGACAAGATTCAAATCGTTGGTGATGACCTATTTGTTACAAACGTTGAAAGACTTTCTAGAGGTATCGAAGCTGGTTCTGGTAACTCTATCCTAGTTAAGCTGAACCAAATCGGTTCTCTAACTGAAACGCTTGATACAATCCAAATGGCTAACCGTGCTGGTTACACTTGCGTTATCTCACACCGTTCTGGTGAAACAGCAGATTCTATGATCGCTGATATCGCTGTAGCTGTAAACGCTGGTCAAATCAAGACAGGTGCTCCTGCTCGTACGGATCGTGTAGCGAAGTACAACCAACTTCTAAGAATCGAAGATGAACTAGATTACCTATCAGAATACCCAGGTATGAAGGCATTCTTTAACCTTAAGTAAGTTCTTAAGTTGTTGATTTAGATGAATAAAAAATATTAATAGGAGAAGCTTACATCATGTCGGTGTAAGCTTTTCTAAATTTTGTGAAAATATTTGAAAAATTCGGCATTTGACCTATGTTTTTGATATATGAGACAGTAGATTACGTGCTGATATTCATTTATTGGAATCTTCCAACAATCGCTTTGTGTCACACTAAAAATAGGAAAAGGTTTTCAGGGCCTAAACCCCTTGAAATCTTGTTGATTTCTATATTTCCCTGTGATAAAATGTGCTTGTTAATGAAGAACAGAGGAGGTGTTGCAATGACTACACTAGTCACAATTGTCTTCGTATTAGCATGTCTGGCTTTGATTGCAAGTATTTTACTTCAGTCAGGTAAGAGTGCTGGTCTATCTGGATCTATCGGCGGTGGTGCTGAGCAGATCTGGGGTAAAAACAAAGCTCACGGTATGGAAGCATTGTTTGATAGAATGACGAAGATCGCAGCAATCGTCTTTATTGCAGGCGCGCTAATGCTCGTTATCATGCAATAATTTTTTTCATGTTTGGGAACAGTTACATCCATGCGTACTAGATAAAAAGAATGTAATGGGGTTTATCGCATTGATGAGAACATTCTCAAATAAATGAATAAGTTTCGCAATTCCAAAGCCCACTTGTGGGCTTTGAGTATGTCGAATCTTATTTTTTTCTTGTGAAGATTTTGACGAGACGATCATTATCTCACAAAAAAGTGTCATCCCAATAGTTGGGGCAAATAAAAAATTTAATCGTAGGTTAAGGAGGAACAGCAATGAACATTGGTCTAATTGCTGCGGGAATTGGTCTTGTTGCACTTATTTTTGCTTTTTATCTTTCATCAAGCAAGATCAACTCAGTTAGCGCTGGTACTAAGAGAATGGAAGAGATCTCGACGTACATTCAAGATGGTGCTATGGCGTTTATGAAGCGTGAATACAGATCGCTTCTAGTATTTGGTGGTATTGTTGCAGCCGTTATTATCGTAGGTATCGGTTGGGAAACAGGTGTTTCATTTATTCTTGGTGCTACATTCTCTGGTATTGCTGGTTTTGTAGGTATGCGTGTTGCTACTAAAGCAAACGTTCGTACTGCAAACGCTGCAAAAGAGAGTGGAATGAACAGAGCTCTTTCTGTTGCATTCTCAGGTGGTGCTGTAATGGGTATGTCAGTTGTTGGTCTAGGTCTTCTAGGTCTTGGCATCCTGTACTTTGTATTTGGTAAACCAGAACTAATCACAGGTTTCTCTCTAGGTGCATCTTCAATCGCACTATTTGCACGTGTTGGTGGTGGTATCTACACTAAAGCTGCAGATGTTGGTGCTGACCTTGTAGGTAAAGTTGAAGCTGGTATCCCTGAAGATGATCCTCGTAACCCAGCAGTAATCGCTGATAACGTTGGTGACAACGTTGGTGATGTTGCAGGTATGGGTGCTGACCTGTTTGAATCATATGTTGGCTCTATTATCGCGGCTCTTACGCTAGGTACTGTTGCGTATGGTGTTGAAGGTGCAATCTTCCCAATGGCTCTATCTGCTCTTGGTATTATTGCTTCTATCATTGGTACTTTCTTTGTTAAAGGTGAAGAAGGTTCTGATCCGCATAAAGCTCTTAAAATGTCTACTTACGTAGCGGGTGGTATCGTAGTAATCGCGGCATTCTTTATGTCTAGAATGTACTTCGGTAACCTAAACGCTTTCTGGGCAATCACTGCTGGTCTTATTGCTGGTATGGCGATTGGTCAAATTACTGAAATCTACACTTCAGGTGAATACAAACACGTTAAGAAGATTGCTAAGCAATCTGAAACTGGTCCTGCAACTACAATTATCTCTGGTCTTGCAGTAGGTATGGAATCAACGGCTATGCCAATTCTTTTCATCTCTATCGCAACACTTGTAGCATTTAAGTTCATGGGTCTATACGGTATTGCACTTGCTGCTGTTGGTATGCTTTCTACAGCTGGTATTACTGTAGCTGTTGATGCTTACGGTCCTATCGCGGATAACGCTGGTGGTATTGCAGAAATGTGTGAACTACCAAGCGAAGTACGTGAAATCACTGATAAGCTAGATGCTGTTGGTAATACGACTGCTGCAATCGGTAAAGGTTTTGCAATCGGTTCTGCTGCACTTACTGCACTTGCACTGTTTGCTTCTTACTCACAAGCTGTTGGTCTTACAGAAATTTCTGTACTTAAGCCTACAGTTGTAGTTGGTCTATTTATTGGTGGTATGCTACCATTCCTATTCTCAGCGATGACTATGGAGTCTGTTGGTAAAGCAGCATTCCAAATGATCGAAGAAGTACGTCGTCAGTTCAGAGAAATCCCTGGCGTTATGGAAGGTACTACTACTCCTGAGTACGCAAAGTGTGTAGATATTTCTACTGCTGCTGCTCTTAAAGAAATGATGGTTCCTGGTGTTATGGCAGTTCTTGCTCCTATCGCTATGGGTCTTATCCTAGGTGCTGAAGCACTTGGTGGTATGCTTGCTGGTGCTCTTGTAACAGGCGTTCTTATGGCAATCTTTATGTCAAACGCTGGTGGTGCATGGGATAACGCTAAGAAGTATATCGAAGAAGGTCACTTTGGTGGCAAAGGTAGCGAGGCTCACAAGGCTGCAGTTACTGGCGATACAGTAGGTGATCCATTCAAGGATACTTCTGGTCCATCTATCAACATCCTGATCAAGCTTATGACAGTAGTTGCACTAGTATTTGCACCACTGTTCACAGCATTTGGTCCACTTCTATAATTGAAGTTATAGGTCATTGACCTTTTATGATAAGAGCCTTCTCGTAAGAGGAGGCTTTTTCATGCGAAAAAGACTAAGACGTGCACTAAAAAATAGATAAGTCTATAATCTAGACGAAAGTCTCGATTATAGACTTATCTATTTTTTAGTATAGGTCGTGGCTTGATATGATGCCTGAAAAGTAGACACGATATTATTGTATCGTTGATGCTATGGAGGGAATCGTGAAGAATTATAGCAAATCAGTTAAGTTGAGAGCTTGTGAAGATTATAAAAATGGTGTGGGCACATTTACCAGCATAGGACGAAAAATTGGATCGCATCGGGAAACTGTACGACAGTGGTGGTTAAAATATGAAAATGTTGGGGAGTCAGCATTTGATAAAGTAACTCTAGTCCAAAATTATCCAGATGATATACGAAGCGAAATTATAAACAAGTATCTTGAAGGGAACGAGTCAGCAAAAGTAATAGGTGCTAAATACAATATCAATGGCTCAACTATTATCAACTGGATTAATAAGTATTATTATAGTAATGAAGATGATTCCACAACTAAGGGAGATAACATTACTATGAAATCAAAGAAAACAACTTTTGAAGAGCGCCTTGAAATAGTTTCATGGGTGATCGATAACAAAATGAATAGTAAAGAAGCATCTAGAAAATTTGATGTTAACTATACAACGATTCGTGGTTGGGTTGAGAAATATCTTAAAGATGGATCTGAAGGACTAGTCTATAAAAAGCGCGGTAAAAAAGTTGTGGCAAAAGATATTGATTCATTGAGTGAGATAGATAAATTGAAGTATGAACTAGAAAAAGAGCGTGAACTTAGAAAACAGCGAGAGTTTGAGATTGAAGTTCTCAAAAAAAAAGAGGAGTTCGAAAAGAAAAATCGTTATCGAAGGTAAGGCAGCAATCATCTTATGACACGATAGAGTACTATCATTCAAAAGGTTACTCGATTAAGATGATGTGTAACTATCTTGGTGTTTCAAGGAGCGCGTTTTATAAAAACAAATCAAGAATTAAACCTAATAAAGAAAAGCAGGACGAGATTATCTGCAACCTAATCTATGAATATCATTCTACGTTTGATGGAATCTTAGGATACCGTCGTATGACTATGTTTATAAACAGACTAAATCATAGGTCTTACAGTGAAAACTATATTTATAGGCTGATGAAGTTTCTAAAAATATCTGCACGTATTAGGAAAAAAAGAGTGAATCGAGCAAAAGTTAAACCAGAACATATACATGGAAATATTCTAAACCGAGAGTTTTCAGCAAGTGCTCCTAACCAGAAATGGTTAACGGATGTTACAGAGTTTTCTATAGGTACGAGTAGACGCAAACTTTACTTAAGTCCTATTATGGATCTCTACGACCGGAGTATTGTGTCTTATGAACTCTCCTACTCAAACAGTGCTCAGTTGGTATTTAAAACATTCGAGAGAGCACTTGAAAAGAATGTGGACGCAAAGCCCATATTCCACAGCGACAGAGGTTATCAGTATACATCGAACATATTTAGGAAGAAGCTTGAGACAGCTAACATGACACATAGTATGTCTCGTAAAGGAAAATGTATCGATAATGGTCCTATGGAAGGATTTTTTGGAATCCTTAAATCAGAGATGTTTCATGGAAAGAAGTTCAGTTCATTAGAAGAACTAAAGAATAAAATCATAAAATACATAGACTTCTATAATAAAAAACGGTTTCAAAAGAACCTTGGTTGCCTTGCACCACTAGAATTTAGAAACCGTGTTTTTATATGTGATTGAAATACAATAATTAGATGTCTACTTGACATGGTGCTGTTCAGCTAACGACCAGAGCACCTAAAAGGTGCTCGGTGCACGTCTTAATAATGAAAGAAAAGTGCGCAATCTAGACGAAAGTCTCGATTATAGACTTATCTATTTTACTAATTGGATTCACATTAGTTATCTAACAATAAGTTGGGTATAATCAAAATATCTTAACATATTAGTAACTAAAACACCGTAAAG
>Ga0209272_10001577_pt1 | contig 14249 bp, 16 predicted proteins | sample tdDd002_FD_187125 | JGI IMG/M metagenome (GOLD analysis project Ga0209272, IMG submission 187125) | Marine sediment microbial communities from the Atlantic coast under amendment with organic carbon and nitrate - tdDd00.2 (SPAdes)... | ecosystem: Environmental > Aquatic > Marine > Coastal >... | reverse complement strand
TAGCCATCCCAAAATTGCTTGTATCCTTCTGGTGTCTGCGCATTTTGTTGAACAATGGATTCCCATTCTTGTAATAAAGGCATAATCCAATACTTCCTTTCCTAATCAATTGTTTTTCAGTATCTATAACCTTACCAATTATATCATAAGGCATAGAAAAATGGTACCATTACTGGCACAAGGCTTGATAATATAACACCACACAGGAATGAAACAATGGCTACATCCGGTGTGGTCACTCTCGAAATAAGTGGTAGACACGTGTCCATAGCTGTTGCCCCAGCTGGTGGGATAGCCGATTCGTGGCTAAATTTTGCCGCCATTATCGGAATAAAAATAAATGCCAGGACTTCCCTAAAAACATTGGTCAAGAAAGCGATCGCTCCAACCTCGGCACTGGCCAAATCTTTTAGCAATATGGCAGATATACTGTACCATCCATAACCGGCAGTGATAGCGAGCGATGTGTTGGTACTCACATGATAAAGATAAGATATAAACAGTCCACCTGCAATACTTCCAAGGATAACCGATGCAACGATGGTCACAACCATTTTTCCCTTTGATTTAATGTCTGACAGCGCATCCTTATTTGATCCGATATCAATCCCAACAGAGAATAACAAGAAGCCAAGCATGAGTGTTGATATAGAATCTATATCAGCGACAATGGTATCCGGTACAACAAACATACCGCCTAAGATACCTACAAACACAGATGCAAAAACAATTATAGTTGCCCACATTATGCGTCACCTCGCTTTACAATTTTGATTAAAAATAATCCAATAATAGTACTGAAGACAACTGATGCCAACGCATAAAGAAAGGATTGAAATCCGATTGTCGATAAATTGCTCATTATTTTTGGATTGGCACCTATTGAAATACCCATAGATCCCAGTAATAGAACCAGACCAAGTAATTGTAAATTGCTGTTAAATTTTTTTGCGCGGTCATTTAAATTAAAAAATAAACCTATCGCAATTCCCGTACATAAGAACAGGATGATTTTCCACATGTAAAATGTCCTCCTTAGTTGATATTCTCAACCTTACCACCCATAGTATAGCATAAAACCTGTTTTAATATGGTATAATTAATCTGAAAATTAAGGGAACTGAGGTGGCTAAATGACAATCAAAGACGTGTTTAAAAAAGCGAAAGAAACAATAGGTCCACACTGCAAAGTATGCCCAGAATGTAATGGTGTAGCTTGTAGAGGACAAATACCTGGTCCAGGTGGAAAAGGGACAGGTTTAGGATTTATTCGAAATTATAAAGATTTAAAGAAAATCAGCCTGAATATGGATACGATTTATGAACCAGGTCGCCCTGATACTTCTGTTGAACTGTTCGGGAAAAAATTTGACCTGCCTGTATTTGCTGGTCCAGTTGGGGCTGTACAAATGCACTATAGCGATTTGTATACAGATTTAACGTATAACGAATGTGTTTTAAATGGGTGTAAAGATATAGGAACACTTGCCTTTACTGGAGATGGCGTAAACGACGCCGTATACGAAGGTGCCATTGAGGCGATTAAAGGGATTGATGGATTTGGTATTCCGACAATCAAACCATGGAAAAAAGAAGAAGTCATCAAGAAAATAAAGATGGCGGAGAAAGCTGGTGCTGTAGCTGTTGCAATGGATATAGATACAGCAGGGCTTGCAATATTAGCTGCACAAGGAAAGCCGGTATCACCAGTTAGCACAGAAACTTTAAAAGAAATTGTGGCATCGACGAAACTTCCCCTTATCCTTAAAGGCATCATGACGGTTGAAGGGGCCAAGAAAGCCCTAAAGTCAGGTGCAAGTGGTATCGTTGTTTCGAATCATGGTGGCCGTGTTCTTGATGAAACGCCATCGACGATCTCAAAGCTTGGAGAAATTGTCCATGCAGTTGGCGGACAGTTGACGATACTGATTGACGGTGGTTTTAGATCAGGCATTGATGTGTTTAAGGCACTTGCTTTAGGCGCTGATGGTGTGCTTATCGCAAGACCATATACGGCAGCTGTTTATGGTGGTGATGTTGAAGGCGTTCGATTATATACGCAAAAAATCCAGCAGGAATTAGCAGATGCGATGTTGATGACAGGTTGTCATACAATAAAAGAAATCACGATGAATAAGGTGACGATAGAAGGGTAAAAATACAGTATAAATAAATGATAATGGAGGGATACTATGCTGTTTGGGAAAAAAAAGGCACAAGTAGATAATGGAAAAATTTCTGAATACACAACATTTGTTGAAGAAAACCATTTAAAATCATTAAAAGTAATGGGCAAAGAGTGGCAGTATCTATTATCGGGTCAAGGCAATTATACCTTGGTATTTCTACCTGGCATCATTGGGAAAAAAGGCATCTTCTTTAAATATCTAGAGGTCTTATCAGAACATTACAAAGTTATTGCCCTGGATTATCCGATTGTAGAATCGTTAGACGAACTAATGGAAGGCGTTCATAAAGTTATCGAATATGAAACGGTGGATAAAGTCATTATTTTTGGACAAGATTTTGGTGGGATCGTCGGTCAGTTGATGGTTGAACGCTATCCAGAAGAGGTGGATGGACTCATCCTGATGAATAGTAGCACCAACACAGAATTAGTGCCCAAGAAAAATGTGAAAATGAACATTAAAACCTTGAAACGTTTTCTGGATATGACAAAGGGACTTAGTTATAACGGATTCAAAAAGAAACTCGTTAAGCGTATCGGTCAAGGCATTATGAATTCTGGTGTTAAACATCCAGAACAATGGGCCACATTTTATCAGAAAATGGTTGAGGATACGACTCGAGGTGAAATGGTGTCCAGCCATTACTGTGCAATGATGTTTTGGAAGGAACATAAATTCACAGAGGAAAGCTTTGAAAACTATAATGGTGATGTATTGATTATTGAGTCTGAAGTAGATAAATTCAATAAACTAGACGAAATAAAAGCATTAAAGGGCCTATTCAAAAACCATAGTGTTTTGGAAATAAAGGGAAGCCGCAATATGGCGCTAGTTAGAAACCGTCATGAAATTATCGGGAAAATTGTACCGTATATCAATGGATTGCAGTTGCACAGTGGGGAAAAAAAATAAAAATGTCCTGCGTTCACAGAGAATTCACAGGTGTTGGGTACAATAATAATAATTAAACTAATAAGAGGTGAAAATATGTTGAACTTATTTACAAAACTAAATCCTGTCGCTAATGGGATTATCGGTATTATCGTATCAATTTTAGTACTGACAATTGTTGTATCGTTAATTCTTAAAAAGAAATATACAGTACTTGAAGAAGATATTAATGACAACCAAAACAGAGCAAAAGAAGTGTTTGGGAATGAAATTTTCAACAACATGGTGACAGATTACAAAAAGGCAATTAACCATGAAGTAAAAGATATTAATACGCAGGCAATCATTGAAAAGAATATGCACAGATATTTAAGAAGTCATATTTTAGGGGAAAGATTTTTAACAAAGTCTATTTCACTAATGATCGTTCTAGGACTTTTGGGTACATTCTACGGATTAACATTATCGATTGGCGAACTTGTTGAATTGTTAAATAACGCAAGTGAAGCAATTGTAAGCGACGTGTCTAGTATCACAGATGGATTGATCAGTTCTATTCGAGGGATGTCAGTAGCATTTGCAACATCGCTATTCGGTATCGCTTCATCGATTCTTGTAACTTTACTAAATATTGCATTTAGTGTTAAAGAACACAGAGAATCGGTAATGGTATTCTCAGAAGAGTATTTAGATAACATCCAAGCAGGTGGCATGATTGAAATCGAAGGTCCAGATGGCGTTCGAGTAAGACAAGCAGGTCCTGGAGCAACTGTTGCTAATGCAGATAATATCATTAAAGACTTAACAGATGTAAGTGAAAAGATCATTAAGGAAATGAACAAAGCATCTTACGAAATGGCAGGTGCTGTTAACGGATTAAATAAAACAATCCATCAGTTTGACTCAAGTCTTAAATTATTCGCTGAGGGTTCTAGAGACTTAACTGAATTTAACCATGAACTTAGAACAAACATCCAACGTATGAATGTTACATTTGATGATTTTTCTAAGGAAATGTCGAAGAATACAGAGTCTATTGCAGACAGCACAAATTCAGTATTTAAGTTATCAGTAGCAGTAGAAAAATTAAGCGATAAAGTAAAATAGATTAGACAAAGTCGTCTATAAGGAGGCAAACAATGAAGGGAAGAAGAAAAAGCAGTTTTTCAACAATTGACGAAGGTGAAAACTTTTGGCCTGCTTTTACGGATATCATCTCTACCATTGCACTAATCTTGTTTTTCATGATGCTTATTGCTTATATTAATAACATTATTACCGGCAAGAATTTAGAATATGCAAGAAAACAACTTCAGGATACAGAATTAAGTCTTGAAGAAAGTAGAGCAGAAATCAGTAAGGCTGAAAAGAATTTAAGATTATTAAAAGATGAATTAGATGAAACAATGGCAGAAGTTGAAGCTGGGAAACTGGCATTACGTTTGTCAGAAGATGAAATTGAAGAACAAAAGGAAATTATTGCTGAAAGTAATAAGGAACTTGGAAATTTAAGATCTAAGTTACAAGGGATTGCAGTTCTGAGATTAGACGTTTTAAAGAAAGTAAAAATCTCTATTGAGGACTCTCTTGGAACGACAAGTTCAAGTGGTGACGCACTGGTATCAATCGCGGATAATGGAAATATCGTCATCAATGAAGGGCTTGTATTCGAATACGATTCATTCCAGATTAAATCAAGTGGTAAAGAATTACTGTCGAAGCTGGCAGATGCATTCGAAGTGGTTCTTGATGACCAATCTGTTAGAGACAGCATCGATGCCATCAGTATCCAAGGGCATACAGATGAACGTGGTACAGCGGAATACAACAGGGATTTATCGTCTAAACGTGCGGCGTCAGTAGTAAACTACATGCTACAAGCCAATGGACAATTGGAAGACAAGTACGGTCGTTACTTTGCAGCATCAGGCTATTCGGAATTTAGACCGATTGATATCGGAAAATCTGAAGCAGCTTACTCAAAGAACAGACGTATCGAAATTTCGGTTATCCTGAAAGACTCACATGTACAGAATGTTATTGATGAGTACTTAGCGGATACAGTAAAGTTGTTTGAAGTTGAGACTGAGGCGGAAGAGGAAGTACCAACTGAAGAATAGGTGGTAGCTTCTAAAAATAGTTTTATACTGCGTTGCAGTAAATTTCCAAACAGCGTTGCGTACTACGCAGTACGTGCCTAATTTGAAAATTAACTACGCCTTGTCTAAAAATAATTTTTATTCAGCTATAAATTATTGTGAAATACTAATTAAATGAAAAACATTTAAACCCCTGAAATCAGAATTGATTTTCAGGGGTTTCTTATTTAGAACAACAAAAAAGAAAAAGGCTATGTTAAGTGTGTGTGTGAGATAACTTAACGTAACCCTTTTCATTTATAATAAACCTTTTATCTCTTTCGCCGACCGTTCATCATCAACGGCGCAGTCGAAAATAACAGGTTCATCGCTGAGTTTTATTTTTTGACTCTAAACCTTTATGCAAAATGAATACCTTAAAATAATTATACGTCAAATTTGCTTTTTAGTCTATAGAGAATTGTTGTACAAATACAACAAAAACTTGCTTTTTAAACATGTTTAAAGTTAATGTATATATTCAATTGTTTAAATGTACATATATATTGCTTTGTGGTGGGTGGAGAATCATCTATGCTGATCAATCAATATCACATTGCCATCAGGATCTTCGATCATAAAACTGCCTGGCCCTTCTGAGGCATCAAGGGCAGCTTGATTGATTTTTATCCCTTTCGATTCATACTCTTTTGCAAGATTGCGGACATCGTTAAATGGATTGACTTCCTCAGCACTGCTATCCCAACCGGGATTAAAGGTCATGAGATTCTCTTGAAACATGCCTTCAAATAAACCGATGACAATATCATCGTTTTTCATGATAAGCCACTTTTGTTCAATCTCACCAGCAAAGGGCTCAAACCCTAGCTTTTCATAAAATTCCTTAGAAATATGAATATCCTTGACGCTCAAGCTTATTGAAAATGCACCTATACTCATTATAATTCTCCTTTCACTCATCATTTATAGTTAGTAGTTACCCAATAATACATAGTAAAAACGAGTCTATATGAGTCTTAGGTCCATAAATCGGTACTTAAATATTTCGTCCCCGAATCAGGTAGGAGCACAACAATATTCTTGTCTGGATGTGTTGTCCCTAATATTTTTAAAGCAACGGCAACGTTTGCACCGCTGGAGAAACCAGCAAAGATACACTCTTTTTCAGCCAATGCTTTTGCACCATTGATAGCGTCACCGTCATTAACTGTCAAATATCCATCAACAACATCACCATATTTTTCGACAAATTCTAGTTTATAGTTATAACCACCACCTTGAAGCTTGTGTTTGCCAGTGCCTGTTTCTACGTTGCTGTAATAGGGCGCATTCTCGGGTTCAATACCAAAACACAATGCTTTTGGATAAACCTTCTTAATGGCGCGACTGACACCAATGAAACTACCGCCAGTGCCCATGAAATCAACAAAAATATCAATAGGTATATCACCAAGTTGTTCGATGATCTCTGGCCCTATTTTTTCCTCGCCAGCAAGCATGGTGCTGTCATTGTAAAATTGATCTGCTCTGAAAGCATTTAATTCTTTTGTCAACTGTTGTGCCTTTTCTTCAACAAGGGCTAAATCTTCTCCGGAAACTTGGCCAGGAATTGAAGTCGGCAATTGGTCAACGAGAATAACATCAGCGCCAAAAGCTTTCATCATTTTTGCTCGCTCGATGGAATTCCCTTTGGACATTACAGCAACGAATCGGTAGCCTTTTTGTTGACAGACGATGGCAAGACCTGTACCCATGTTTCCGCTGGTTAGTTCTACTACGGCTTGGCCTTTTTTAAGGAGCCCACTTTTCTCGGCGTCTTCAATCATTTGAAGTGCCACACGATCTTTCTTGCTAAGGCCTGGTGAAACATATTCCACTTTTGCAAAGATTGAGCCTTCATAGGCTTCGGTCAATCGATTCAGTTGAATAAGGGGTGTATTACCAATGGTATCCAGAACTGATTCTAAGTAAGTGTTCATTATTTACCTCCCTGTGTCATATATTAGACAACGTTTGTTTTATATAGTATACATTCGTCCAACATAAAAGACAATGCTTGTTTTTAGAAAAAGAAATTTTTATGTTTACTGCTGAATAATTCGTTGAAAACAGAAGGCGTGGATATAGAGGAAATTAGACTTTACAAATAAGCAAAATTGGCGTATAATTTTGTACAATATATGAGACAAACTGAACAATAGGGAGAAGAAGTGGAAAATTTAGATAAAGCAATAGGTAAAAATATAAAAAGAATTCGGACATCTTACAATTTGAGTATGGACCAAGTGGCTGAAATGACAGGTGTGAGTAAAAGCATGATTGCTCGCATCGAAAGTGGTGCATCGACGCCAACTGTAACAACACTTTGGAAGATTTGTAATGGGCTAAAAGTTTCTTTCACAACGATGTTAGATGATCCTACAGAGTTGGATGTGGTGTTGAATAAAGAAGAATTAAAAGCACCAACCCTGAATGATTCTCATGACCTGTATGGGATAATACCTTTTGATGTGAACAAGAAATTTGAATTGTTTGAGATGGTTGTATATCCAGAGTCCTCGCAAGCAACTGGCCAGCACGTAGGGGTGAGCGAGGAGGTCGTATATATATTGGAAGGTGAGTTGACCATGGTCACTGGTGAGAAAACACGTCGACTGTCCAAAGGGGATGTGTATCGATTTAAACCAGATAGTGAGCATATTTATAAAAATGAAACCAAGCTACCAGTGTCATTTATGGTGGCAATCATTTATAGTTAGATGATTCAATCTGTCATGGTGATAGATTTTGATATAATAAGTAAAAGTGGAGGGGAACTTATGAGTAGAAGTGAAGCAATATCATTGTTGAAGGAACATGTAAAATCGGAAGAATTGTATCGTCATTCTATGGCGGTTGAAGCTGGAATGCGTGCTTACGCAAAGCATTTTGGTGAAAATGAAGAGGAATGGGCAGTATTAGGGATTCTTCATGATATCGATTTTGAAAAGTACCCTGAAGAACATCCTGCCAAGGCACCTGAACTGTTATCAGCTGCGGGATTTGATCAAGACTTTATCGATGCAGTATTGTCACACGGCTTGAACCAAGAAGCGATGAGAGTTGATAATAAAAGAAAGGCCCTAAGTGCAGTGGACCAAATGTCCAGCTTTATTATCGCCTGTGCACTTATGCGTCCTACAGGACTTGATGGACTTAAAGCAAAATCTGTTAAGAAGAAAATGAAAGCAGGCTCTTTTGCCAAGGCTGTGGATAGAGTTGATCTTGAAGCAACGAGAGAAGCACTAGGCGTTGAGTTTGCAGACCATGTAGATATACTTGTTCAAGGTCTAGTTGAACATGAAGAAAGAATGCAAGCAGAAGGCTTCAGCTTGTTAGGACAGTAATCATATGCCAGAAGACAGACAAAACAAAGTAAGCTGTAGCAACTACCGCTGTGAAATAGAAGTTACTTTAGAAGTTATTAGTGGTAAATGGAAGTCTCTTATAATGTGGCATTTGGGTCAAGAAGAGGTCATTCGCTTTAATGAGTTTAGACGTCGCATACCAGAAATTTCTCAAAAAATGCTGACACAGCAATTGCGTAACCTAGAGGACGCAGGTCTTGTAAACCGAAAAATATATCAACAAGTCCCACCGATGGTTGAGTATTCCTTGACGGAAATGGGCAAAGAGCTCATTCCAATCTTAGATGCCATGGATATCTGGGGGAAGAAATATGTTGATCATTTTCAAAAAAAATAAAAATTTTTTATGTAAATAATACTTGAATTGAACCACATGCATTCTGCTGAAAGCGTGTGGTTTTCTTTATTGTAACAAGGTTACCATTTGGTAACTAGGTGACTAAATGGTGCCTATGAAACCGAAAAGTGCGTACTTTTTTATCAAATCTGATTGTCATATACTGAATTTGCTCCCAGGGAAAACGAAAATAATGAATGATGAAAGAAAAACGGAGGAAATGAAAATGGCAAGATTTACAATACCAAGAGATGTCTATTTTGGACAAGGTACAATTGAAGAATTAAAAAATATTGATGGTAAAAAAGCAGCAATCGTTATTGGCGGTAGCTCAGTTAAGAAGAATGGTGCTTTAGATAAAGTAGAAGCAAATTTAAAAGCAGCTGGTATCGAAACACTATTAATTGAAGGCGTTGAAGCAGATCCATCTGTAGATACAGTAATGGCTGGTGTTGCTAAGATGAACGAATTTGGTCCTGACTGGATTGTTGGTTTAGGTGGCGGTTCACCAATGGACGCGGCTAAAGCAATGTGGATTTTCTACGAGTACCCAGAATTTACATTTGAAGAAGCAGCAAAACCTTTTAACTTACCAACACTAAGAAAGAAAGCAAGATATGCAGCAATTCCAACAACGAGTGGTACAGGTAGTGAAGTAACATCATTTGCTGTTATTACAGACAACAAAACAGGTGTTAAGTACCCAATTGCAGACTTTAACATTACACCAGACATCGCAATCGTTGATACGGATATTGCACAATCGATGCCTGCAAAATTAGTTGCACACACAGGTATGGATGCATTAACGCATGCAATTGAAGCTTACACGTCAACTATGGCGAATGAATTAACAGACGCTCTAGCAATGAAGTCGATTGAAATGATTCAGACTGAATTAATTGACTCTTACAAAGGCGAGGAAGTTTCAAGAGCAAACATGCATATATCACAATGTCTTGCAGGGATGTCATTCTCAAATGCAATTTTAGGAATTGTACACAGTATGGCACATAAGACTGGTAAGATTTTTGCTGTGCCACACGGTTGTGCAAACGCTATTTACTTACCAATTGCAATTGAATTCAACGCACAAACAGCACCTGAAAAATACGTTGATATTGCTAAGCGTTTAGGATTAGCTGGTGACACTACAGAAGCACTTGTTAAGGCTCTTATTCAACTTGTTGAAGACTTTAACAAAGAAATGGGTATTCCATCTACACTAAAAGAATTTGGTGTTGATGAAAGTTTATTCACAAGAAACCTTGATTCTATTTCTGAAAACGCTGTTGGAGATCCTTGTACAGGTACAAATCCAAGAGAAATTTCAGTAGAGCAAATGAAGCAGTTATTTATGACAGCCTACTACGGTAAGTAGCGTGCAACGTCTTAAATATATATTTGATATGAAGAAACGCCTAAGTTGGTTAAACAACTTAGGCGTTTTTGTGTTTAGAATATTATCTTATTAACCGACGATTAGCTCGTCTTCAGTAGTTGTCTCAATGGTATTTTCTAATTTTACACCGTAATTCAACATGCCTTTTTCTAGGTGGTCAAGAAACTCTTGAGATGACCATTCTTGCTCACCAACAGAGGCGTAGAGTGCTCTAAGATCCATAAAAAAGTCACGGTCAACACCGGCATGGTATTTCTTAGATACTAGATAATCGCTGATGATATATGCATCTTCCATCGAATACGTATTATAATAGTTTTCCATCATAATTTTGTACTGTTTCATCGAACGAATGGCACGGGCAAAAATAACAATCGGTGCCAAAAATAACACCATAAAAGTGGTGAAAAACAGTGTTGAAAATGCCTTTTGGCCAATGACAATTAGCGCTGTAATGACAAGAGTAATCACCAGTGTTTTTGCATGTGAGTTTCGTTTCATATAAGTCCTCCCAAAATAATTAGATAATTCTGTATATAACTATTCTATCATAGGTAACATAATATTTCCTTTGAAAAGATAAGAATCGATATAAAAAACAAGTTGACAAGCTTTTTATTAGCCTGTATAGTAATGGCTAACAACAGAATATTTGAAAATGAAGATTGAGGATAGTAGCTGTGATGTGTAATCAAAGAGAGTCGATTGTTGGTGGGAGATCGATATTATTAAGCATAGTGAATGGGCTCATGAGTTGGAACTGAAATTTAGTAGGGGACACGGTTTTCTCCCGTTATCGAGATAGAATATCAAACAGTAGTGTTTCGTATTTGAAGAGAGATATAAAGTTATTCGACTTTATAATATGAGGTGGCAACGCGATTATATCGCCCTCTATGCATTGCGCATAGAGGGCTTTTTTAATTTTTGTAAATTCTATCCGGAAGAATTTTAACCCTCGACTTCAGAGAAATGAACACAAAACAAAGAGGAGGACAAGGATATGAAAAAAGTAATAGGAATGATGATGGCAGTAGTGATGTTGATGATGGTAGGGTGTGCCCCTAAAGAAGCGGCCGCTGAAAAAGCAACACCAGCTGAAACGTTAGAAGAGAATATCGTGAAGCGTATAGGCGTCACACAAATTGTTGAACATCCATCGCTGGATGCAATTAGAGAAGGTATTTACCAAGCGATTAACGATGGTGGGTACAAAGTGGACGAAAATTTGGAAATCGATTTTTTAAATGCTCAAGGGAGTATGGAAAATACGAATGCCATTGCAAATGAATTTGCATCAAAAGAGTATGATCTAGTAATCGGTATTACAACGCCGTCAGCACAAGCGCTATTTAACAAGATAAAAGAAACACCGATTGTTTATTCAGCGGTAACAGATCCGGTATCGGCTGGACTCGAAGGCGACTTCATTACAGGGGTAAGTGATATGACACCTGTCAAAAAGCAGCTGGAACTACTGACAGAACTATTACCTGAAGCAAAAACGGTTGGCATGGTTTATAACTCAGGAGAATTGAATTCAGAAATTCAAGTAGGGCTTGCCAGAGATGTTGCAGAGGAACTTGGTTTAGAGATTATCGTGAAAGGCATTGCAAATTCCAATGAAGTGTCCATTGCTCTAGATGCACTTCTTGATGACGTCGATGCCCTATACGTACAGAAGGATAACGCAGTGGCATCTGCATTTCCAGTGGTTGTAAAGAAAGCCGATGCAAAACAAGTACCGATTATCGGTGCTGTTAAAGATTACGTTGACCAAGGCGCACTAGCAACAGACGGACCAAGTGAATTTGAAATAGGCTACCAAACAGGATTGATGGCGGTACGTGTACTTGATGGTGATGCGATTGAGACCATCGCTGCAGAGGTTGTAACCATGACGAAGCGAGATTACAACAGTCAAGTCGCAGAGCGTTATGGAATAACATTACCAGTAAAGTAGGGAGAAGGAGTAAATCATGACAGCAACAATGACTGAAGGACTTATATTCGCCATTATGGTTTTAGGCGTCTATATTTCATATAAAATATTAGATTTCCCGGACTTGACTGTAGATGGCAGTTTTGTTTTAGGGGCGGCAGTGGTGACAAGAGGCTTGACCACCGGATTGCCCTTAAGCATCAGTATGATAGCTGCATTCATTGCAGGAGGCGCTGCTGGTTATCTGACTGGCTTTATTCATACACGATTCAACATCACCAATCTACTATCGGGTATTCTCGTAATGATCGGACTATACAGTGTCAACTTAAGGATACTTGGACGTGCCAATGTGAACCTGTTCACAGTGGATCACCTATTCTCATCGGGGAATAGCGTTATCAAGGTAATTGTCCTGATTGTATGCGTGAAGCTGTTATTGGACCTATTTTTTAAAACACGCTTTGGCTACATGATACGACTGGTCGGGGATAATCCGAATCTAATTGAAGGCTTTGGACTAAATCCAAAGAGCTATAAGATATATGGCCTGGTTCTGGCTAACGGACTTGTGGCCTTTGCAGGTGGTATACTTGCTCAATATCAAGGCTATGCAGACATCAATATGGGGACTGGTATGCTTGTTATGGGCTTGGCTTCTATCATTCTTGGTGAAGCCATATGTCGACGTGGGTTTTCAGTCATGCTGTCAACGGCAGCTGTCATTGGGAGTGTTGTCTATCGATTGGCCTTGGCACTGACTTTAAAAATAGGATTTGCCCCTGGGGATCTAAAACTGATTACAGCATTGTTGTTGTTGTCGATCCTTGTGATGAATCACCACAAGGCAGGTGTGACAAATGCTTAAGTTTAATAAAATTACAAAAAGCTACAAGACATACGATGGCGAAAAGACGATATTCAAAGATTTTGAATTTGTCGTGAATGCCACTGATTTTATATCGGTTATAGGCACCAATGGTGCCGGGAAATCCACGCTGGTCAAGTTGCTCGTTGGTGACGAAATGGTTGACAGTGGCGAGATTTTGCTGAATGGTCAGTCGATTGAGACATTACCGGCATTTATAAGAAAAAAGAAAATCGCCAAGGTATACCAGGACCCTGCCAAGGGAACAGCAGGGAATATGACGATTCTTGAAAATATGTCATTGGCGGATCATAAAGGTAAAGTCTATGGTTTGACATTTGGGGTGTCTAAAAAGAATATCCCAATGTATGAAACACTTCTTGCAAGCCTTGGTCTGGGACTTGAAAACCAGCTTCACACCTTGGTAAAGAACCTGTCAGGTGGTCAGCGACAAGCACTGGCTATGTTAATGGTGGCAATGAATCCCCCAGAACTACTTGTTCTAGATGAACATACTTCAGCACTTGATCCAAAGACGGCTGAAGTTGTCATGGAAAAAACAAAAGAAATTGTTGAAACCTATCAGATTCCAACTTTAATGATCACCCATAACATGGACATGGCCACACGCTACGGCAATCGACTGATTAAGTTGGACAAAGGGGAGATTGTTATGGATGAACAACTTGACGAGAGGGATCGGATTAATAAGGATGAACTGTTCGCTTAAGTTTAGTGAATATGTGTTTATTTTACAAATTGTCTCAAAAGTTATTTATACAATTTTAATTTTATGGTATGCTTCTTTTTATGACTAAGACATTTTATATAGCATAAGAGGAGGAAATTCATGAAACAAAATAAGATATCAAGGCATTTACTTAAGGGTTTTATACTGTGTATAAGCCTTTTTGTTCTTTCCATACCAACATTTGCAGTGGGTGCACCATCCACAATTGATGATATTATTGGAAACTACACAGGAACTTTAATGAATGGTGAAAGAGGAACCCTTGTAGAGGCAAGTGTGGAGAAAACAACTGCAGCCACTGGTTTTGTGACAATCACTGGGGTGGAGGGGCAATTAGAACCAACGACCTACTTTATGACCTTT
>Ga0209272_10001566_pt1 | contig 14336 bp, 11 predicted proteins | sample tdDd002_FD_187125 | JGI IMG/M metagenome (GOLD analysis project Ga0209272, IMG submission 187125) | Marine sediment microbial communities from the Atlantic coast under amendment with organic carbon and nitrate - tdDd00.2 (SPAdes)... | ecosystem: Environmental > Aquatic > Marine > Coastal >... | reverse complement strand
GCGGTTATCTTGAACATTGAAAGTGATTATATTGAGGTTATGTCACAATCGGAAATTGGTAATATTTCTAAAAAAGTGAAAGCTTCTGTAAAAGGTGGACCACTTCAAATTGCTTTTAATATCCGATTTCTGATAGATGGGATTAAAGCGGTTGATGAAGAGGTAATCAATTTACTATTTGTAAAAGGTAGTCGATCACCACTTGTCATAAAATCTAGAGATCTAGAAAGTTATCAATACCTATTATCACCAGTACTGGTCAGTGATATAAATTAGATTGATAACAAATGATTTTATAAGGCTATCAAGCTGAGTTAAATAGGAGGATTATTTTTTGATGATAGAAGAAAAAATAAGTTTACTAGTCGATGAAAAATACCCATTGTCAGCTAAGTACGATACGCGTTTTATATTTGAAAATAAAATGGGTAGTCAGAGCTTGTGGCTTGTAGAGAGTTTGGCGCGGATGATGACTCTAAAACCTGGCATGCGAGTATTGGATATGGGCTGTGGAAAAGCCTTAACATCGATATTTTTGGCGAAGGAGTTTGGCGTGACTGTATTTGCCTACGATCTGTGGATTAGTCCAGATGAAAATTGGGAAAGGATTTGTGAAGCTGACGTTGAACATTTAGTTTTTCCAATGAAAGGTGAGGCGCATGATTTGCCATATGCAAAGAATTTTTTCGATGTAATAATATCTATCAATTCATATCAATTTTTCGGAACAGCAGATACTTATTTTGCTGATCATTTGGCACACCTACTCAAGTCGGGTGGTGAATTGGGATTAGCAGTATGGGGACCTGAAAAGGAATTTGATCAAATGGTACCAAGTGAAATGGAATCTAGCTGGTGGCCAGATTTTTATTATTTTCATTCTTTGGAGTGGTGGCAACGACACTTTAATCGTACAAAACTATTTAGCTTCATAAATGGTGATGACATGGATGGGGATGGAGTACGAATAACAAAACGCTGGGCAGAAATTATGGATAAGACTGATGATATGCATAACAATGGTATAATGCGCTGGAACAGACTTGTAGCAAAGCGAAATTCTTCACAACCTGACGATCACAGAAATTGGTGATTTATCTAGAAAACATTTATATACTTCAATACTGTTTAAACAAGAATATAACACTAAATCATCTTAATGATGGTCTAGTGTTTTTATCTAAAAAAACTCACTTTCGTGAGTTTATTCTTCTATGATCCATTTGACCATCTCAGGTAGATTTAAATTAATATCAATCGTGCTTGTTTCAATAATAACAAATATGGGTGTTTTTAATTTAGAGTAATCCAATGATGTCGTTCTTATTTTTGTACTGCCGGGACTATAATACTTTGAGAAACCTTTAATGAGTTCTGAGGAACCATCACTAAAGAAAATCCTTAGACTAGATTCTGCGATATCTTTGTTCGAGATGTTCTTTTGTGAATAAGTGAATGTTAATGTATTGATAGAAGGTTTTTTAGAAACAACAATGTTCTCCATTGTGACCTCTAAATTATCGTTAACTTTTACAGGAGTATTCAACTGAGTTTTATTCATGTTACTTATAAATGCGTTATCTAGTTTATGAAGATTCTTTCTTATTAATTTTGTCACAACAACCAGTGCTGCTTCTTTACTGGTTTTTCCTGTAGCATCAAATTGATCGTTTCCAACACCGTTCATAATATCATTGGCTTTAACAAGATAAATTGCATCTTTTGCCCAAGAACTAAAATCAGTATCATCTATAAATTTATAATTAGGACCGGTAATCGTATCCATATCCATTAAATCTAGTGTATTCAACAGAAGTGTTGCCATTTGTTCTCTTGTTAATAACATATTAGGACCAAATTTTCCGTCGCCAATACCAGAGGTAATTCCTACAGTAGCACCTTTTAGAGCATAGATATCATTGGTATCGGTAAAGGAAATACTGGTATCAACCTTAATGGTTTCACTGTTAACAATTTCAATCATTTTAACTGTTAAGTATATAAATTCAGCTCTAGTAATATCATTTTGATAACCTTCAAAAGCTTCATTTCTTATTTCACCATAAGCTTTTAATTCATCGATAAAATCCTCTGCCCAGATACTCGGTTGATCAATAGTAGCAAAGGATACTGATGAGAACATTAAACAACACACAAGTAGAACAATTATTTTTTTCATATGACCTCCTTAATTTTACTAAACTCTTTATACCCACTTGAGTTTGTCCAACGCTGTTAGGTATGAAGATACTAAAATAGTATCATATATAATTTTATAAATTAAGTGATTTTAGAATATCATATAAGATACTTAAATATTTATCTAAAAAGATACATATGGCAAGTGCTAGAACATATTTTCACCTGTAAATCTCAATTAAAAATGTAATACGAGATTGTTTCAAATTGTTTGACCCATGACTTCAATCATGTTAAACTGATGGAGATTTCTAGCAATATGAATCAATAAATTACACTTATATGATAACTTTTTTTGTAAGTGTTTGAACGAATGAATAACTCAAAAAGTAAATATATAATAGGAGAAAAGATGTTTTCAGATTATATTGGAGCAGTAATATTAATATTTTTTGCAGAAATGGGTGATAAGACTCAGTTTTTATCTATGGCCTTTGCTACAAAATATCCAGTGAAAAAAATCTTGATTGGTGTTTTTTTAGGATCATTTTTAAATCATGGATTGGCAATTTTATTAGGTCGTGCTTTATTGGAACTTGTACCTCTTGAAATCATTGGGGTAGTAGCAGGCTTGATGTTTATCTTCTTTGCATTTAAATCTCTGGATATTGATGAAGAAGAGATTGAAGAAGGTGTTGTTAAATATGGACCGATAGTGACCGTTGCGTTAGCATTTTTCTTAGGAGAATTGGGTGATAAAACTCAACTGGCTGCACTCGGGTTGTCTGTTGATTCAACATATATGTTTATGGTGTTATTAGGAACGGTTACAGGTATGGTTTTAACATCGTCGTTAGGAATATTCATCGGTTTAAAACTCGGTAAAAAAATACCAGAAGACAAATTGAAAATATCAGCATATATTATATTTTTGCTATTTGGTGTACAGAAATTATTTCAGTCGTTTTTACATCAATTCAGTTATGTCTGGACAGGTTTGATTATTGGCGCGCTTATAGTTATTTCTATATATGTTATCAGAAGATTTAGTATGAAGTATAACTTAATTGAAGAGACATCGTTTGTGCGTCAAGCTGAAGTCTTGAAACAAACAAAAACAAAGATAGAATTTAAGATAGAAAGTATGTGTAAAGGTACAGAAAATTGTGGTGTTTGTGACGGTAAAGCGTGTTTGGTAGGATATATGAGATATCTTCTAGCACATGCAAGTCATCCGATAACTGAAGAAGAATCTACAAAGATTGCAACACTTAAAAATAAAATATTTGATACATCAGAAGCTAAAATGATAATTCAGTTCTTAATTGAATACTATGATCATTATCCAAAAGAATTTAGTGAGAATGAGCAATTACGAACACTTAGAAAAACAGCAGAATTTATAGCTTATCAAAAAATAATAGATGAAGAGAATTATGAAACATATAAAAAATACGTCAAATAATTTCATTTTGTTGTTACTGAAGATGTTATAAGGTAAAATAGAGTTGTTAGTTAAAAGGAGAATGACATGAAGAAAATCATTTACGTATTATTATCTCTGATTGGTGCAATATTACCTTGTTATTATATGGTACCATTTCTTAAAGAACACAACTTTGATTATCAATTATTTATAGATCAGATGTTTCTAAATCATGTAAGTACTTTCTTTTCAGTGAATGTATTAGTTGCTATGGGTGTCTTAATCATATTTATTATATTAGAATACACAAAACACCAAGTAAGGTTTTCTTGGATAGCCGTTTTAGGAACATGTCTGTTTGGTATTTCTTTCGGATTACCGTTTTTCCTGTTTCTGAAAGAAATCAGTTATAAGAAAAAGACTAGAGGATTGTTGACATACCAATCTAATTATAATAGATTATAATGCTTATTCCCCTATGATATGGGTAAATATTGAGTAAATAAGGATACGGAAGTATCCTTATTTTATATTATTAAATTGATGTTGAGTATATAGTAAAATTGTTGATATAACTTTACTATATGAATTATAAAATAAAAGTTTCGTAGAGACATTTCTTGTTGGAGGTTTTATGAAAAAAATACTGAAATTTTTAATCATACCACTTTTAATTGCATATATTATCTCAAGTTATACATCTTCAGTTTTGGCTGATATTGTAGCTCCAATTTACATGTTTTCAATTAGTATGATTATATATATTCAATCCAAAAAAATAGAAAAACTAAAAATTGTCTGGAAGATATTAGCTTTAGCCATGTTAAGCTGGGGAATATCAGATATGTTATGGGCTTACTTTGCCATATTTACAAGTTTAGATCCAAACGAAATGGATTTATTTATCTATTTATATTTAATAACAGATATATTTCTATTGATTAATGCATCCATATACTTTGTAAAGAACATCAACAAGTGGAATCGTCTTCAACTTCTACTCGACGCTACTGTGATTGCGATAATTTCATTTTCTTTAGGAAGTGCTTTATTCTTTTCAAAGATGGATTTTTCTGAGATTATGTTGGCAGATATTGTGGCTACGGTTGGTTATTTAACAATTGATATTTTAATATTAATTATCATTGTGACAATGGTAGCGTCTTCACGTTATAGAAAAATAAAAGTATCCATTAAATATATGACAATAGGTTATCTTGTTTATGTACTGGCAGATTTATTTTATATCGATAGTTATTATAGTCTGATTTATATGCCCAATTCAATATCCGATGTAATATTTATGATTGCATTCTTCCTGTTTGCAGTATCATCAGTTCAAGCAGCAAGTGGCCCTGTTGATTATTACAATAATGCTGAAACAATACCACTCAATTTTGGTAAATCTAAAATTTTATGGTGGGTATTAATTGCACCGGTTGGATTTTCTATGATGGGCCGACTCAAAATTACATATTTAACCTCAATTCTATTTGCACTGGTGATTTATCAAGTGATGTCTCACTATGTTCAAAAGTTATTGATGACAGAAACCCTATACATTAAAGAACATGAAATTAAAATGGCTTTAGAAAAAACCATTACAGAACGTACAAAAGAACTGTTGTTATCTCAAAAAGAATTAGAGAAGAGAGCAATTACAGATTCTTTAACACATTTGTTTAATAGAGATTATTTTATCGAGTCGCTTAACAATCGTTTAAAAGAGAATAAACCTTTTTCTATTGCCTATCTAGATTTAGATCGATTTAAGATCATAAATGATTTACATGGACATCCAATGGGTGATTTGGTTTTGGTAGAAGTTTCTAGGCGGTTCTCAAAACAACTGGGGATGGATTATGATATCTTCAGGGTTGGTGGTGATGAGTTTGCAATTATTATATCAGGTAACGCGACTAAAAATTTAGAAGATGTCAGCCGAAAAATAATTGATGTTATGAAAGCACCGGTAGCGATTGAAGCTTTTCAGTTTACAATTGATGCAAGTATCGGTTTTGCAAGATATCCAAATGATGCTTTAACTGTGAGTGATCTTGTAAAAAATGCAGATATTGCGATGTACCATGCTAAAGCCAATGGTGCTATGACCAAACATGTTGTATTTTCATCTCAGTTGATAGAACAATTAGAACGAAGAAATCACATAGAAATACTTTTGAAAAATGCAGATTTTAAAAATGATTTTGAATTGTATTATCAGCCACAATTTGATGCCAATAGTTTAGAAATTATCGGTATGGAAGCTTTAATCAGATGGTTTCATAAAGAAGAAGGGTTTATATCTCCAGCAGAGTTTATACCTATTGCTGAGGAAGTTGGTTTGATACTTAACATCAATGAATTTGTTTTTTGCGAAGCGATGTTACAGATTAAGAGATGGAACGAACATTATCATAAAGAGTTGGTTATGAGTGTTAATTTATCTCCATTAACTTTAAATAGTGTGGATTTCTATTTGAATCTCAAAGATTTGTTAGAAATAACGGGTGTAATGCCAGGTTATTTGGAATTTGAAATTACTGAACACAGTGCAATGAATTCTTCTGTTGTTATGGAAGATGTTTTTAGACAAATAAAAGAGTTGGGATTTTTTATTTCAATAGATGATTTTGGAACGGGTTATTCTTCGTTAAGTTATCTCAAAAGATTTAATGTGGATACACTAAAAATTGCAAGAGAACTAATTGCGAACATCGAACTTCATGAAGATGAAATACAAATTGTAAAAGCTATTATCATGATGTCAGAGGCTCTCGGCTTAAAAACCATAGCGGAAGGTGTTGAAACAATAGAACAATTAAAAATACTAAAAAATCTAGGATGTCATACGATTCAAGGTTATTATTTAGCTAAACCAATGACTGCAGATACCCTTGAAGATCAATTTTTAAAAAAAGGTTCAAAAAAATAATATTTTTTGGAACCTTTTTATTTACTTGGCGTCTAAATAACGAAGTGTTTAGGAAAACGATGGAGGATAATATGAAAAAGATAGTAAGTATTGTATTAATTTTAATGATGATGACAGGTGTATTTGCTGATACAGCGGTACCGACACTATACAGTGAACTACCATTTGAGTTAACTCAAGAAGGGGACATCTTTACAATTATATTAGATGAGAACGGAAGTACAGGTTATACATGGTCATACGTAGTAAATAAAGAAGAGCATGTGAAGTTTATTTCAGACGAATATATTGCGGGAAATAATATACCGGGTGCTCCAGGCAAACATCATTATACATTCGAAGTATTAGCAGATGGCGTTTCTACAATTGATTTTACACATAGCAGATCATTTGAAGAAAATTCAACAATCGATTCAATAGACGTATTGGTTTATAAAAGCGGTGAAAAAGTATTTGTAGAAGAAAATGGCATTGTAACAATTAATGAGCCAGTGTTAATTTCAGAACCAATTAAAACAGGTGTTGTGGTATCAGAGAAAATGTTAAAAATGGATACAGCTATCCAGACAATCGATGGTGTTACAATGGTCCCAGTTGCAGAAACTTTAAGAGCCTTGGGTTATGATGTGAAGTGGGTATCTGAAACTCAATCCATTGAAATCTCTAAAGGTGCTCAGTGGACTTCAATTACAATTGGTAAGAATGCATACTTTAAAAATAGAATGGCAGCAAGACCTTTAAGCGCAGCGCCTGTTATTTATAATAATAGAGCAATGGTACCAGCTGAGTTCTTTAATGTTATATTAGATCTTGGTATTCAAGTAGAAGATGGTCAAATTGAATTTAATGAATATGGTATGTCAGCTTACTCAGGATACATCAAAGAGATCAAAGTAAATGACAAAGGTGTAGCGAGTTTATTCTTAACTTATGAAGAAGGTGCTGAGATGGTTGATGTAGTCATCCACGCATCAAGTGATAGAACTTTTGTACAAGGAAGTATCAAAGTTGGTGATTATATTAATGCATTAACATCAATGGCAACAACGATGAGTATACCACCTCAAACAGCAGGTTATATCATATACTAACAATAGTACCTCTTCTCATGTGAGAAGGGGTATTTTTAATTTATGAGAGCCGAGATTACAAACCAAACTAAATGATAAATTCAGGCAATATAAAAACATGATTTTCATCATGTTTTTTATTTTCTCAAACTAATTTTAAAGACTGTACCTTCACCAACCGTACTTCTGACATAAATTCTGCCTTTGTGGGCTTCAACTAACTGTTTACAGATTGCAAGGCCTAACCCTGTACCTTTGCGTTTGGTTTCTCTTGCTTTATCACATTGGAAGAAATAATCAAAGATAAATGGCAAATCTTCTTTAGCAATACCAATGCCGTCATCTTCAACAAATATATTATAATGTAAATCATCTGATGACGTGTAAAGTTTGATATGAGAAGTGGTATATTTTTCGGCATTACTAATCAAGTTTTCTAGGACTTGACCGATTCTAAATTCATCAATATGAAGAAGAGCATCATCAATATTTTCGCCTACTAAAAATGCTATATGGTCATTGGACTGATATTCTCTTATTTTTGTATTCGAATACTCAGTAATCATGGCAGCCATTGAAGTTTCTGCTACATTGACTGTAAACTTTTCAAGTTCAAGTTGTGTAAATGTAAACAGATCGTCTATTAAGTGGTCCAATCTAAGCGATTTATCATGAATGACTTTTAAGTAATTATCTACCGTCTCGGGGTTGGTAACAACACCGTCTTGTAAACCTTCTACATATCCTATGATACTTGTAAGAGGTGTTTTTAAATCATGTGTGATACTTGCGATTAATTCTTTTCTTGAATTCTCGTAGATACTTTGTTTACGAGAGGTCAATTGTAAATTATCTTTCATACTATCAAATTCTCTGCAGAGTTTTCCGAATTCGTTGTCTTTATTGTAACGAATTTTAAAATCAAAATCTCCAGTACCAATACGTTCAGCAGCATAGTTTAGTTCTTTTAAAGGCATCAATAGAAAATCTGAAAGCACTTTTGAAACAACAATGACCATGGCAACCATAGAGATTATATAAATCCATAAGAGCGTGATAGGTAAAAGTGTGAGTTCTTCGGAATTCTTACCAGGTGCTGTTAACTGTATTGTGTTTAAATCAATATTTTGAAATGCCGGGACATGAATAATATCAAAATGCATTAAAATAAGGGTAAATCCAACAATTACAATTGGTATAACAATGATAGAAACAAGAGCAATAAGTATCTTCGAACGAAGGCTCGTAGACATTATTTATCTCCTTTGAATTTATATCCAATACCCCATACAGTCTCTATAAAACTTGGACGAGAAGGATCTTTTTCAATTTTTTCTCTAATTTTTCGAATATGAACTGTGACAGTATTGATGTCACCGTACTCATTGTATCCCCATATTTCATCAAATATTTTTTCTCTTGAAAGAGCTTGATTGGCATTAGATGCCAAATAATGAAGAATTTCAAATTCCTTAACTGAGAAGGGAATAATTTCATCATCTAACGACACCGTATAAGCTGTCGCATCTATTTCTAAACCATTGTAAGCTAAAACTTCTTTTTTCTCTTGATTAGTAGATAACTCTGTAAATCGTCTCAATTGAGATTGTACACGAGCGATTAATTCTCTAGGGCTAAATGGTTTTGTGATATAGTCATCAGCGCCTAATCCGAGACCAATAATTTTGTCGGTATCTTCTTTTTTTGCGCTTAACATTAAAATCGGGATATTCGACTTAGAACGGATGGTCCTACATACTTCAAAACCATCTTTTTTAGGTAACATAATATCAAGTACAGCTAGTTGTGGTTTCTCTGACTCAAATAAAGCCAATCCAGCCTCACCATCGTTTGCAATAACAACCTTATAGTTGGAAGCCGTTAAATAATCTCTGATTAAATCTGCAATTTCCTTTTCATCTTCTACTACTAGAATTTTTTCGTTCATAATCAATTTTCCTTTCCTACGTTATTCAATAAGTTAATCATATTTTATACAGCCATTAATAACAAGAAGAAGGGCTTTAATTAATAAAACTTTAACAACCCCACCAAGAATTCTCCTTCCTTTTAGCCTTCTTTACTCGCTACGTGAGAGCGTAGGTGTGAGATGAATTGGTGTCAATCTTTGATTGATATTATGGTTTTGATGATATTTAGCAGCCTAACTTTTTTACAAATATTAGACGATTATAGGTGATAGAATTTGTAAAAACAAACACGAACGTACGTTTGTTGCAATTCTGATTTAATGATATAATTAAGGTATCAGTAATAGTCAGATGAAAGGGTGAATAATAATTGAAAACGGACAATAATAACCATTCAGTGTTCTTGATGTATTACCACTTGATTTTTGTAACAAAATACAGAAGGAAAGTCATTGATGATACTATTTCTAATCGTGCAAAAGAGATATTCGAATATATCGCGCCTAAGTATAATATTACATTAGAAGAATGGAACTATGATGAAGATCATATTCATATATTATTTAGAGTACACCCTAATAGTCAGTTGTCAAAATTTATTAATACCTATAAAAGTGAGAGTTCTCGCTTAATCAAAAAAGAATATCCTGAACTAAGGAGAAAATTGTGGAAAGAATACTTTTGGTCAAGAAGTTTCTGCTTATTAACCAGTGGTGGTGCACCGATAGAAGTAATTAAAACTTATATTGAAAGTCAGGGTGGCAAACATGAATAAGGCCTATAAGTTTAGAATATATCCTAATAATGACCAAAAGATACTTATGGAAAAGACTTTTGGCTGTACCCGTTTTATATACAATAAGATGTTAGAAGATAAAATTAACTATTATCAACAAGAAAAGAAAATGCTAAAAGTAACGCCTGCCATGTATAAGCAAGACTACCTCTGGTTAAAAGAAGTGGATAGTTTAGCCTTAGCCAATGTTCAACTCAATTTAGAAAAGGCTTATAAGAGTTTCTTTAGGACGCCAAGTATAGGCTTTCCGAAATTCAAGTCTAAGAGAAAAAGTAGAGCCTCTTATACAAGCAATTATGTGAACAATAATATAAAGCTTGAGACTAAACATATCGTTTTGCCTAAGTTAGGTCCAATTAAAATTATGAAACACAGGTCTATTCCAGAAGATTATAGATTGAAATCAGTAACAGTAAGTAAAACACCAACAGAAAAATACTATGTCGGTATTCTTTATGAGTACCATAAAGAAATAGAACAAGTGAAAATAGAAAACAGTCTTGGATTAGACTACACAATGCACGGTCTTTACAAAGATTCAAATAATGAAGACGGCAACTATCCGAGCTATTATCAAGCATCGCTAAAAAAATTACAACGTGCAAGCCGAGAATTATCAAGATGTCAAAAAGGCAGTAAAAACAGAGAAAAGAAACGAATGAAAGTTGCAAAGCTACATGAAAAAGTCTCAAATCAGCGAAAAGATTTCCTACATAAAAGGTCAAGACAGATAACCAATGTCAATGATGCTGTTATAGTAGAAAATCTAAACATGAAAGAAATGTCAGCTGAAATGAAATTTGGAAAAAGTGTCATGGATAATGGTTATGGCATATTTCTATCTATGCTTGAATATAAGCTAAAAGGAGAAGGGAAGACCCTAATCAAAATCGATAAATGGTATCCAAGTTCTAAGACTTGTAGTCAGTGCGGTCATGTAAAAGAAAGTCTATTATTATCAGAAAGAATCTACAAATGCTCAGCATGTGATTCGGTAATAGACAGAGATTACAATGCCAGTATCAACATAAAGAAAGAAGGTCTACGCCAAGTCGTGGCCTAAATGTATAAAAGAACCGTGGGGCACACGGGGATAGCTCCCATAGTCTGTAGCCGTTAGGCTACTCGAAGGAGAAGCTCCCACTCCTATAAGTGGTGAGAGTATGTCACGGAGAACATTGAAATATATCAAAGGTATTATGAAAGTATTACAATTTAAATCTTTTAATGCTCCTAGAACACTTATTTGATATACTTATTGTGATGATTAATGTCAAGCTGGAGGTCATATGTCTACATATCAAGTATTAACACAAACACTACAGAAAATAAAACGTTCAGAAGAACGATTAAAAATATTGATAGAGAACAAAGCATCTTTAGAAGCTAAAGTAAGAGAAAAAAAAGTAGCACTTGATAAAGAAAACTATGATGTTGAAAAGCTAGAAGGATTATCTATAGAAGGCTTTATCCATTTAATCAAAGGGACATTGATTGATAAATTAGATAAAGAAGAAAGAGAAGCAATGATTGCAAAGAACCAATATGAATTTGCATGTCAAGAATTAGAAGTTTGCCTTAAAGAAATTACGTTATACAGAGAAAGAATTAAAGATAAATTTGCCGTTGAACGCGATTATTTAGAGTTTATTAAAGTACAAGAATCTAAAATGTTAAACATGAATTCAGCAGATGCCATTCAAGTCAAAAATTTAATGGATGCTGTGTATTATAATACAGAGATTATAAGAGAAATAAAAGAAGCTATTGAAGCAGGTAGTAGTCTTAATAAAGCCTTTGAGTGTATTGTTGAGAGTTTAGAAAATGCAGATGATCTTGGTATTATAGATGTATTAGAAAATGGTTTGTTGGTTTCAGATTGTGGTCATGAAGATGTAAAAAATACCAATGAACAACTGGTTTTAATACAACAACATATCAGACGTTATCATATAGAAGTATTAGATGTTTTAGGTATATGTGATGTATCAATTGATAACGGTAGATTGTTGATGTTTTCAGATTGTTTTTTAGAACGTGTCATGACAGGAGAAGTGGTTTCTGAGAAAATTGTATCAGCCATGGACCTTATTAGAGAAATGTTACGTCATATGAAAGAGTCGATTAATTTGTTAAAAGAGAAAGAACAATTGATCCGGATAGAAAATAATGGGCTTACAAATAATAAGATTCAACTTATAGAGAGTTATTTGAATCAAATTGGAGGCGTAGATGAAGAGGATTCTTAGTATCATGATGATGGTACTATTATTGGTGTCGTTTGCAAGCGCAGACACACAAGAAGCAATTGAAATATCACTTAATGGTGAGGTGATGAATTTAGAAGAACCTCCTATTATTGTTGAGGGACGTACCCTTGTTCCTGTTAAATTTATATTTGAACCATTGGGTCTGGAAGTTTCTTGGGATGCTGTGACAAGAACAGCAACGGGAGCTAAAGACAGTTTGGTTATTGTGATGCCTATTGATAGTGATAAAGCGCTAGTCAATGGTGAAGAAGTTGTTTTAGATGTAGCAGCGACAATCATCAACGATAGAACTTATGTGCCGCTTAGATTTGTAGCGGAAAGTACAGGCGCTTTAGTGGTTTGGCATAATGATACAAGAAGTATTTCAATTGAATATTTAAATGATAAGAATATTGATGCAATATTTGTAGATATATATGAAGATGTTAATGATGCAGATGGACCGAATATTCCTGTGATTAGAAAGCAGTATCATAATATTTATGATCAGGTCATGATAATGAAATCTGATTATTTAACTCATGATACCCAATTAAAAACTGATTTGATTGCTTTGGCTAAATCATGTGGTTTGACATTAACACCAGAGATGCCATTAAATGATATGTTGAGTACCTTTAAAAGTTATAAAGACACTCAACATTTGGCGTTAAAGAAGGACCTTGTTGTTAAACATACCCCATATGAATTTACAAATGGTGACTTATACTATGGTGATTTTTTAAACAACGAAATGTATGGACTGGCTTATTATCAATTCAAGTCAGGCGGTGAATTGATTGGACAGTTTAATAATAACCAAAGAGAAGGTTATCTTTCTGAAATTTATGAAACCGGTTTTGACTACAGTCAGTTTATTGCAAATCAAGAAGACGGTTTGGAGTTTTCATACAGTCAGTTAGATGATGGTTATGCTTATAAATTGACGTACTATGAAAAAGGTTCAAGAGAAGGTATCAGTCATCAAGTTGCATTTGATGAAAACAATCAATATTTACATGATGCTTACTATAAATTTGAAAACGATAAATCCGTGGATTTAGAATATGTGAAGTACAAAGAAGGCTTTGAATTATTTGATAGAGGTGCAATCGATAGAGATGTGGTTGTACAAGTTAATCCAAGTGGTAATGTTTATATTGCACCAACGGATGCAGCTGGTATTTCAGATGATATTTTCACAGGCTTTGGTTATTTAAAGTTTTCTGATGGTGTTGAGTATATTGGTAACTTTGATGATTGGTCTAGGCTTGGAGATGGTTTATATTATGCTCCAGAAGATCAAGATGAATTAAAAACAAATCTAATGAATCAGTTGGCAAATGAGATTATTGAGGAAATTATAATCGATGAGATGACTGATGCAGATAAAGTGAAAACGCTTCATGATTATCTTGCGAAGCATATAACGTATGATCCAAATCCAATTGCAGAAAATGATTTCAAAGATATTTCTCATACAGCTTATGGTGCTTTAATAGATGGCGTAGCCGTTTGTGATGGTTATGCAGAAGCTTATAAATATTTACTTGATAAAGTTGGTATAGAAAATGTGTTAATTTTTGGAGAAAGTGATGAGAACGGAGACTTTGATGGTGCGGTGAATCATGCTTGGAATCTGATTAAAATTGAAGATGTTTATTATCATTATGATCTGACTTGGGCGGATGATGATTTAAATAATATTATAGTTTATGATTTTTATAAAAAAGATAGTGTATTCTTTAATGAAACACATCATTGGGAAGTAAGTCAGTATGTTGAGTATT
>Ga0209272_10001565_pt1 | contig 14347 bp, 21 predicted proteins | sample tdDd002_FD_187125 | JGI IMG/M metagenome (GOLD analysis project Ga0209272, IMG submission 187125) | Marine sediment microbial communities from the Atlantic coast under amendment with organic carbon and nitrate - tdDd00.2 (SPAdes)... | ecosystem: Environmental > Aquatic > Marine > Coastal >... | reverse complement strand
ATGTAGACATTTATATTTTTTTATAGTGAAGAATTTAAGAGACACATTGCATTTAGGGATAAGTTATGAACTAATCCTTCACTAGTAGAAGAAAATAATTCTAGCACGAGATACTTGAAAAGGTTGGAACTTGTAATAGAACTGGGTATGTTGAAATAAATCAAAATAATTTTTGTGTCTTTTTTAATAAAGTATTATCTTAATTCGGGAGGATTGAAATGGAAAAGATTGAAATGACTAATATGTGCATGATTTATGATGATAAAGGTAGAGTCGTAGTTCAAGAAAAAGAGTTTTATGGAAAAATAGGTTTTACCTTTCCAGGTGGTCATGTTGATGTTGGTGAATCAATTGTAGAATCAACAATAAGAGAAGTAAAAGAAGAAACAGGACTTATTGTAACTGATTTAGAATTCTGTGGAATTAAGAATTGGTATGACCGAAAGAAAGACTACAGATATATGGTTTTTCTTTATAAAACTAATAAATTCAGTGGAGTTTTAACTTCATCTGATGAAGGTGCTGTGTCTTGGGTAAAACGAGAAGAGATAATCAAGGAGAATGTAATTTACGACCTTGATGATATGATTAAAGTATTTATGGATGAAAAAATATCAGAACAGTTTTATGGCTTTGTTGGTGATGATTGGAAATTAACATATAAATAAATTCTCTAGCAATTGTAGTGTATTATATAATCTAAAATTTTGTAAAACTGATCTCAGAAATATTTGTACTTATTTTACCAAATAAATATAGTTTTAACTCAAGCTTTATCTGACAATTGTTATTTTCCCGCCTACGCGTTGTTCGTTGATTTTGGTACCAATAATCAAAAATGACAAAAACATCTGCAAAACTAAAACGGAATTGGTATGATTTTGGTATCAAATAGAATAACAATTAATTTTTTTTGGAATTTCTATTTAGAGTCGAACTTTTCACTTCACTATAAAATGCACGAAAAGCCTGAATTATAAGTGTTTAAGGGTGTTTTGCTTAATCTCCAAAAAGTTCGAATACTAATGCGTGGCCCCATTTTATAATTGAACTCGTAAATGCCTTATTTTAAAGGGATTTACGAGTTTTTTATTTGTCATAATCATTAAAGTGTCATAAAAGTGTCTTGAATTCTTAATTTTATAGTTCCTTTTATCTAATAATGAGTTCATTATTTTATTCGCTCTGATAATGTTTCCATTTATTTTCTTCATAAGATAATTCTCCTATTTCATGAAAGTTTATGATAAGATTATAACATAAAGGATTTTTTGCAACACAACCATTCAGGAGCTACTGATGGAGTTCATCTTCATTTTGAATTATACTTAAAAAACAGACAGATAGATTTAAGATCAGACTTGTATAAAGTAGATGGAATTCCAGAAGGAGAGTTATCAGAGCTTGTTGATCCCATCGAATATTTAGATTTAGGTACTACGGAAACATTTTGAGTAGAAAACAAACACATAAACTTACTAAGAAACCATCTGAGTCTGAGTTATCAGCTGATCTATCTATTTATCTTATAGATTAATAACTATTAAGGAGAAAATATGAAAAGAAACCTATATAAATATCTATTCTTATTAACTGTAGTATTAACTATATTTTCAGTTGTTGTATTTATGAATATTAACAAAGCAAAAAAGACTGAGGAATTAATTATAGATGAGAAAGAGCTATTTAGACAATATTTATCTAAAGTATACTATGAGGATTTAGTTGATGTAGTGGAAAATGATAGATATACTTTAGTACTAACAACTGAGAATAATATCTATAAAATATACTATAATACATCTAGCTTTAAAATAGAGTATCACTTTTTATTAAATGGAGATAATTTATTAGATTCTAAAATTGTTGAGTTAGAATATAGTAAAGAGTATAAATATGAATTTTACTTAAAAACAGCAAAGGGTGAAACATACCTTTTTCGTATTCTGAATGAAAATGCTAGAGTTGGTGATTTTTATGATGGGCAAGTTAGTTCTGGAGATGCAATATTTTACTATAAGAATTTAACTGACTTTGCTGATGCTTCTGGAGATGTAACAGTTATCTTTAATAATTACAATAACCGTTACGATAGCTTTGAAGCTGGAATAATTTCTGATTGTGAGTCAAAGTGTAAAGTGCAGAATATCATAGTTGAACCGGATAATTCAGCGACTACTTCTAATAAAACTATCTTAAGTAACTTAGGTGATAAAAAGGTGAAAAGATTAGAATATGTCAATGGTCGTAACCCCAGATTAACATTACTAACAACTAATGGGGAGATGTATGCAGTTGGTACATATGGAACTCAAAATATTGATAGTGATTATATTTTTGCTAGGAAGGATGTCGGTGAGAATGGTGAATTAGTTAAGTTAGAACTAGGTGAACTCCAAGGTGAAATAACTAATTTTGCTAGTAGTAAATATTTTGATATCATTTCAACTTCTGAGGCAACATATATGTATGGTTATGTTCCATCTCAATTTTATTATGCATGGGCCAATCCTAATCAAATATTTGATTTTCAATTAAAAGAGCTAAAAAGGGATGGTAAACCTGTAATCTCAAATTCAATTTATTGTCAAGATAGGGATAAATGCTATATTTCAACTGATGATGAAAAAGTACTAGTTTTTGGAAGATACGAAATTCAAAATGGTATTTCAAGAAATCCTATGATAGATGAATTTCAAGATTTTAAATATGATAAATTTCCATTTACAAATATCAATTTAGATTTTGAAAAAACTTTCTCAAATAGTGATGAAATTTATTTTACAAAAGACGGTAATTACGTAATGCAATGGACTACAAATGTATTTAAATTACCTAGACTTGAATATTATAAAACTTTTGATGATTATGTTTCGATTCGCAGCGATGAATATTCTGATTCTATGAGTATAACTGAACTAGAGGATTTCTATAAATCAATAAAGAATACTTTACCAATTAGTAAATTTGGGGAAAAACAAATATTTGACTCTAAATAGAAAGTATATTTCGTAGTCAAGTAATTAAATTTGTATTAAAAAGTAATATATTTATTAGATAATAATTTTCCTAAAACTAGTAATGTAGAACAATAAAAATATTTCATATTTTACAGCAATCCTAGTGTTTTCTGTTTTTTGATATTTGACACTATAAATTAGTGGATAAGTGAATCACTGACAGAATAATAGCACATCATTTTACGTGACTAAAAAGTGACTAAAATAATAAAATCATCAATATTGAGTATTCAAAGGTACTAATTTTTGCCTAAATGAACAGGTTAAAAGTGATGAAATAGGGATTTTTGCTACTTTTTTGAGCTAATAACGTTAAATCATCGTATAAATTCAAAATTAATATATTCCCATCAGTCGCCCCATTTTATAATTAAACTCGTAAAAGCCTTATTTTAAAGGGAATTACGAGTTTTTTATTTGTTATAATCAAAAAAGTGACTAAAAAGTGACTGTAGATCGCGATAAGATAAAAGGTTCTTTAAATATCACTTACATACATAATAATAATATCTTTTTATATGTTTCCATTTATAGAGTTTCTTCATACTGCAATAGTGTGATAAAATAGTTTTCGTGTGTGATAAAATAGAGGAAAGATAATCTTTGCAACACAACCGTATAAATGACACTGTCTTTGTTAGTTACTTGTTCTATGATTTTGAATGTGAAATTATTGGGTTTGTAAATGAAGGTTATTCAATTTATTACAATAATAGGAACTATAATTTAGATAATTTAATAATAATTCGAGCTTTTGAAATTTCAAATATAAAGATTCCATCAGTTACAAGTTTCACATATTTTCAAATGCAATACTTAAATTTGATAAATGGTACAATATTAACAAGTAAGAGTGAAGAGCAATTAATTAAAGAATTAAATGAAATTACGAGTCTGCATAATATTCCAAACTTAAATTCTCGAAGTAGAGATAATGCCTTAAAGTTGATCATTCTGTAGCAACCTTTTTCTTCCTCAATTGAGTGTGGTATATTAATTATATTTATCAATTGGAAATATTTTTATAAATGTCAAGTTTAAATTCCTCAATTGGGGGTGCGGACAAAAATTTGGACTAAATTATTCCTAAACTCTCTCTTGCTTTTATCAACTGAAAAACCGGTCAAAAAATCAGTTCAATTTTGGGTCATCTAAATATGCATATTCCAGCCATTATTCAGTTTGTTCATATAACGGTTTTCCAATTTCATCTTGAATTATGATAAGATTATATCATAGAGAATTTTCTGCAACATAACCATATAAATTAGAAGTTAGGAGTTGATAACGTGATTGGAGTACCAAGAAGAACTGTTGTTCTGAGAGAATATAATGAAGTATGGTCTACATACTTTGAAGATGAAAAGAAGAAAATAATCGAAGTATGCAATAATAATATTAATGATATTGAACATGTAGGTAGTACATCAGTTAAAGGATTGATTGCGAAGCCAATAATCGATATAGCAGCAACCTATAGTGAAGATGAAGCCATTAAGGAGGTTATTGAATCAATAGTTTCTTTGGGATATGAGTATGTGGAGGATAATGGGATTGATGATAGACTTTATTTTGCAAAACGTTCTAATGGGATGTCTTTGTTCCATATTCATGTTTATCATCAAGAGTCAATGAACTATAAAAAGCAGATTATCTTTAGAGATTATCTCAGAAAAAACGAAAATGCTGCTAAAGAATATTGTGATTTGAAGGAAGAACTTTACCATAAATATAAGAATGATAGACCAAAGTATACAGAAGCAAAAACAACTTTTATTTTTGCCATTCTAAAAAAGGCTATAGAAAGTGTTTGATGATGCTTTGATGAGGCAAAAGGTTTGATTATTACTAACCAATTTCCTTTTTAGATACTTACTTGGAATAATTCGTTTTGTTGCATCTTCTGGTTGTGTTGCAATAGTGGCAGCATATTTATCCGTTGTAATAACTCGTGGGTTACTGTTATGTGCTGAACGCATTGCATTTCTAAAGAATTTCTTAGCTGCCTTGCGATCTCTTGATCTAGATAACCAAAAATCGATAGTTTGACCATGTTGATCTACTGCTCTATACAGATAGGTCCACTTACCTTTTACTTTTATATAATTTTCGTCAACTCTCCAAGAGTCTGAAGTTTTCCTTAAGTGCTTTCGTAATCTACGATTTAATGTAGGGGAATACTCGACAACCCATCTGTAGATGGTTGAATGATTTATGAAGAGTCCTCTTTCTTCCATTATTTCTTGAAGGTTACGATAAGATAGTGGATACTTTAAATACCATCGGACACACAAAGATAATGTATCCATTTAAAGAGTTTCTTCATATGGTAATTTTCCTTTTTCATTAGATTTTATGATAAGATTATAACACAAAGAATTTTTTGCAACACAACCTTATATAGATCCACTGAGTCTGATTGCTAAGAAGAATGGTCAGATAATCGTAGCTAAGCAAAATGGTGAATTGGAATTTAGTGGATATTTAGATAGATTAGACGAGAAGGGAGAGTAGTAGATGAAAAAGACTAATAGTGTTTTTAAAACACTATCTATAGTGGTTGTATGTATTTTACTTTTATCGTTTATAATTTCAATTGTAATTGAGAAAAACAAAAAAAATACAATCACTCGTTTTGAGTTGGAAGAAATTGAGATGATAGAAAGTTATATAAAGAAAGAAAGTGATGTTGGTAGAATATCTTTTTCCTTTAATTTTGCTGGTTTTAGTTTGTATAGGACAGACAATGATAAATTATACATTAGAAATCGTGATTTGCTGAACGAAGAGGGATACACAACATTTATGGATGATTCCTTTTTAGGTAATGATTATAAAGTGTCATATAATGTGCGTGACACTGGTGGTATTCTTATAACAAGTGAAAAAATGGTTACCTATATGTTATTGTCATCAGGTTGGTCTGAAAGTTATTATAATGGGCTACCTTGGGTAAGAAGAGTTTCATATTTAGACAGAACTTCAAGCGAAGATTATGTTTTAACTTTGGATTTAACCTCAATATTTGAACCATCATCTTTTGATGAGATAAAATTGTTCAGAAGAGTTAACTCATCAATGTTTTCTGTAGTAACTACAAAAGATGGTAAGTTAGCAATGCATGATATATTTTATGAAGATAATAAGTTAAGAAAGGTGAATGTTGATTTAGGTAATGAGATTTCAGATATTAATATCAAAAAGTTTACTGTAGCTGGTGTTGCATCATCTAGATTGACGGTTTTAACTGATGATGGGAATGTATTTCATATGGGTAGATACTTGAATACGTATCCTGTACCAAGCGAAATTCCTAGTGGAAATATACTAATTGGTGACGGATTAAGTTTTGAGCAAATCAATTACAGTGAAATCAATGAGAAAGTGACCAATATTGAATCATCTACTTTTTTTGATCTTATTGTAACGAATGAGAATACTTTTTCGCATGGAATAAAAGTATACAATATAAATGAAGAGCGAATGCCAGGATTAAATGTTGTTAATTTTGAGAAGCTACAATACAATAACAACGCTATTGTTAGCGATGATATTAATTGTAAAGTACAACGTGGGTGTTTTATCTCTGAAAGGAATCAGGGTCTTCTGTACTATGGAAAATATTCAAGTGCTTATGTAGAGGATGAAGATGTAAGCTATACTGTCTCGAATGTTGATTTGGGTTGCTCCCTAGTTGATAATGAAGATATTGATTTATCAACATCCTTCTCAACTACAACTATTTCAGATATATTTTCTCGTAAGGATGATAGTTACTACTATTTGAATAACGGAAAGTGTATAAAGTCTAATGAGATTTTTGATCATTTGAAGCTACATGATTATCTTAGAATCAGAGATGATAAATATAAAGACGTTGTTGAGTTTGCTATTGTTAGAGAGCATTTTGAGTCAGTTCTTGAAGACTTACCAATTGACAATGTTTACTAGTTATCTTTTTGAAATGAAAATAATAAAGGTTGTAACATTATCTATCACTAGATATTTTTATGTGAGTTTCATGCTAAATACTTTATCGTTTGGTTGTGTTGCAAACTTTTTGCCCTTCAATTGAAGTGTGGTAATATTATCACATTTATAAATTGGAGGGCTTTTATGTTAAATCAATTTAAAGGTAAACAATTCTCAAACGAAATCATTATTCTATGTGTAAGATGGTACTTGAAGTACAATTTTTCGTATAGGGATTTACAGGAAATGATGCAAGAACGAGGAATAGAGATTAGTCATACAACAATATATCGATGGGTGATTGAATATACGGTTGTGATGCAAAAACTTCATCTTCAATTGAATATGCGGTATTATAGGCACACTTATCAATTGGAGATTTATTATGAAACCAAATAAATTCAAGTGGAAACACTTTTCAAAGGATATTATTCTATTATGTGTTCGCTGGTATAAAATATAACTTGTCTTATAGAGATTTAAAAGAGATGCTTGCTGAAAGAGGAATTGAAGTAAGTCATACGACAATTTATCGATGGGTTAAAGAATATACACCCATTATTGAAGTTAATGTAAGAAAGCATCTAAAGTTAACTAATGACTCTTGGAGACTAGATGAAACATATATTTAAGTTCGAGGAAAATGGTGTTATTTATATAGAGCAGTTGATTCAAAGGGGAGTATTGTTGATTTTTATTTATCAAGAACACGTGATGTTAAAGCTGCAAGTGCCTTTTTAAATAAAGCATTGAAATCATATCATAATCAAAAACCAAGAGTAATAAAAACTGATAAATATGTTGCAACAATCAAAGCAATTAAAACTTCAAATGAATTTGAAGGAGTGAAACATAGAAGTAGTAAGTATATGAATAATATTATTGAACAAGATCATAGGCGGATAAAAAGAAAAACAAATACAATATTAGGCTTCAATTCATTTGAATCAGCATCACTAACTATATCATGTATAGAAGTCTTCCAAATGATAAAGAAAAAACAAATAAGGGGTATAGGAACTGCTCGAGATGAAATGAAATTCATAGAGCAGATTTTTGTAATTGCATAAAATATATGTATTCTAGTTTTTGAGTATGCTAAAATAAAATCAAGAGATTATTTGCAACACAACCAATAAATTCAAGTGGAAGCACTTTTCGAAAGATATTATCCTGTTATGTGTTCGGTGGTATTTGAAATATAACTTGTCTTATAGAGATTTGAAAGAAATGTTATCTGAAAGAGGGATAGAAGTAAGTCATACAACAATTTATCGATGGGTTAAAGAATACACACCAATTATTGAAGTACATGTAAGGAAATATTTAAAGTCAACAAATGACTCTTGGAGACTAGATGAAACATATATAAAAGTTAAAGGTAAATGGTGTTATTTATATAGAGCGGTCGATTCAAAAGGGAGTACTATTGATCACTATTTGTCTAAAACACGTGATGTTAAAGCTGCAAATTTCTTTTTGAATAAGGCGTTGAGATTAAATCATAATCAAAAACCTAGAGTAATTACTACTGATAAGTATGCTGCAACAATCAAAGCAATTAAAACTTCAAGTGAGTTTGAGGGAGTGAAACATCGTAGTAGTAAGTATATGAATAACATTATAGAACAAGATCATCGACGAATAAAAAGAAAGACAAATTCTATCCGAGGATTCAAATCTTTTGAATCAGCTTCATTAACTATAGCAGGTATAGAAACTTTCCAAATGATAAAGAAAAACCAAATAAGAGTTATAGGATCTGCTCGAGATGAAGTGGAATCATAGAGCAGATTAATGTCTCTATATAAAATTTATATATTTTAGTTTTTGAGTATGCTAAAATAAAATCAAGTGATTATTTGCAACACAACCTCATCTTCTAATTGAGAGATGGTGTTTCCGGTTGTGTTGCAAACTTTCGTACTTCAGTTGAAGTGTGGTATAATTACCTCATTTATCAATTGGAGGTTTTTTAAAAGCGGAAAAATCCTATTTTCCATTAGGAAATAATATGATATAATTATAATTTTTTTTATAAAAAGGCTGTTTTCGTAAATATTTTGGTTAAAACAAAATCTTGGATTCTATATCCAAAATTTTATTTCCATAAGAAAGGACTATCCATGATATCAAAGTTTATTTTAGCATTTTCTCCATCACCCCAATATGACATCAAAACCCATAAGGGAGCATTTTCATACATTATCATCGTTTTTTCGACTATTTGCCCATCATCAGACACAACTTTAATAATATGTGCACCTACTAAATTATAATAGTAATAGTATCCAGTATGTTGATTTTTAGTTTTACAATTTTGGCTGATTAATTCATTACCATCCACATAGACTGTTAAACTAACTTTGGTATTCTCATAACTTTGATTGGTTAAAATAACAATAAAATTCGATTGATTTTCAGCCTCATCATCATAGTTGCCTTTCTCACTTATTATGGTTAAATCTTTAATTAGAACTTTATCTTCTCTATCATTGTTAAACTTGATGAAAAATATGGATATAATGACAATTATTCCAACTAAGGCTATTAGACCGCCTAACTTACTAATTGTTTTTTTCATTTTTATTCACCTCCATTATTTTTGCTTCTTTGTCCCTTTCTAACTTGTTCTTCAATCTTTCCCAACTAGAATATTTTTTTGAATCTAGAGAGGAAAATCGGTTGTGTTGCAAGAAATCTTCTAGTTTAAAGAAGAACAAACTAATAGCTTTGTAAGAATACTTCTTATGCTCACCAAAAATTACATTTACTAATGCAATTTCCTCAATAACTGATTTTGCTCTTGCTTGCCCTTTACGAATCATGTTCATTGCTTCGACCCCCTGGATGGTGGAGCTTACGGATTTAAAGTGCTTGAATCCAAGCATATGATTTGTTATCCGTTTAATATGCCGGTGATCCTGCTCTATAATATTGTTCATGTACTTGGATGACCGTAATTTTGTTTTGGAATGTAAACGCTCTTTTTTGATTCATTCTTAATTGTTGCAATAGTGGCAGCATATTTATCAGTTGTAATGACTCTTGGATTGCTGTTATGCACTGAACGCATTGCTTTTCTAAAGAATTTCTTAGTTGCTTTGCGATTTCTTGATCTAGATAGTCAAAAATCGATAGTTTGACCATGTTGATTTACTGCTCTATACAGATAGGTCCACTTACAAGGATGCATAGTTGAGCAGTAACGAAGTTGCGACCAGACCTTTTACTTTTATATAAGTTTCGTCAACTCGCCAAGAGTCTGAAGTCTTCTTTAAGTGCTTTCGTAATCTGCGATTTAATTTAGAGGAATACACGACAACCCTTCTGTAGATGGTTGAATGATTTATAAAGAGTCCTCTTTCTTCCATTATTTCTTGAAGGTTACGATAAGATAGTGGATACTTTAAATACCATCTGACAAACAAAATAATAATTTCACTTTGATAATGTTTCCATTAAAAGAGTTTCTTCATATGGTAATTCTCCTTTTTCATTAGATTCTATGATAAGATTATAATAAAGGTTTTTCTGCAACACAACCTTCGTTTGATTTCTCATATTCCTCTTCAATCGAGTACTCTAAAGCTACTTGATACATATCCTCTTCATCAAGAAATAAACCAAAACTCCTTAGAGCAAAATAAAGAATTAGTGCGAAGAGAATGACAAACAATAATGTATTTATTCGTCGCTTTCCAATTCTATTTATTAATTTCATAATAACATCTCTCTAGATATTAAATATTCCTAATTATCACTTAAAGAGAACTCGTCTCCGTTATTTGCATCGTATTTGCCATGAATTGGTCCAATGCTTTGTAACTTCAAGTTTGAATGATCCACTACAACAAACTCATACATATCATTAATAATATTTTTTGAGTTGCTTCTAAATCCATCATTTCTACAGTATATCTTATCACCCGAAAAGTAATATGAGCCATAAAACGTACTTAGATCTAAAAAACTTCTATCGATCATCTCAAAAGTTTCATCAGAGTAAAAGATTAAGTATAAACCATTTATACTCCATTGTTTTGCTAAAGTATTATTAAAGTACTTAGTTCCTATGTTTTGCATACTCGCATTTAAATCAATCGTCTCTTCCGATAGAAGCTTGAGCTTACCATTTAACAAGTTAGAACCATGTATTCTTAACATTCTCATGTTTCTATTTTTTGAAAGAGTTGATATATCTCCTTTCAAAGATGGTGAATCTGTAATATGTAACTTTTCAAGAGACCTAAATTCAGGTAAATCGTCTAAATCTCCAGACATATTGAATAAATCCAGCCTTAGCAAGTTAGGTGCATCCAAATCTTCAATCACATTAGTTTGGATTTCTTCTTTTGGATAAAGAAATAAGTACTTCATATTGAGAAACTTTCCTAGTTCACCTGATATCATACCTGACTCTAAACTTAAATACTCTAGTTTGTTTAAACTAGCAAAATGTTCAATATCAACATTACTACTTGCTAATTCCAAGACTCTAATATTTGTCAAGTTTGACAAGTACTTAGTATTAAATGATTGATCCTTTGTAAATAATAACTCCAAATCAATTATTTCTGAAACAAACTGAGTATTATCAATTATCACATTTGGTATACTCAATATCCTAAGATTCTTAAGGCTAGAAACTGTTTCAAAATCAAAATTTCCATTTAATTGAAACAATGCAACTAACTTCTCATTATTTACTTTCTTAGCAACATCTTCAAACTCAAGCCTGTTTAACATTAAGAAACTAGCTTTATCTATATCAGGGTGTTCTGAGTTTCTTGTTATAAGATAATCATCAAGATACAGTTTTTGAATGAACTTTGAATTCTTATATAAAGATATTTCGAAAGTAATCAATACTTCATCAAGGGAGTATGTGTTGAACCTAAAATTCCTTTTATCTATATGAAAAGAATTTCGTGCAGATGATTCATGATTATTTATCGAGTTAGTTACGATAACTTCATCTGCGAGTTCATCATCAATATGCAATGTGAAGCCATAAGAATCGACACTTATAATGTAATCTAATGCGCTAGGATAGTACATTTGGTATGAGTTTTGAAGAAACTCATTACTAAAACCAAGCTTTATCATTTCCTTAAGAATCTTTTTTCTTTTCTCTTTATTGTATCTTGAATAATCCAAGTACTTCTCAAAAATTTTGTCTTCATCGATTTTATAGTTAAATATTAAATCTGAAAGAACTTTAAAAGCATTTTCTTTGTCACTACTATCTTCATGTAGTTTAACTAACAACCTACACGCTTCTACTTGTTTTATCGAATCACCTTTGTAGACGTCTAAAGATAGTTCCAACAACTCTACACTAGTAGGGTGCTCCGTAATGTATTCCTCAACAAATCTTTTTGCCTCATCATTAAAATCTTTTGCCAAATAAGTCTTAACTATACTAACCTTAGCAATAACATTGTTTTCATTCTTCTCAAGAACTTTGCTATAGTGACTTAATGCCTTATCATACTCAGCAAGTTCATAAGACTCATCTCCAGCTTTGATTAAAGCTTCTTGGCTGTTTGGAACAATCATATCAGTTCCAAATAAAACAAGGATGATTACTGTAACAAAAATCGAAGTTATCAATAATAAAGTATTTCTTTTACCTAGACTTTTTCTCATTATACAATCCTCCAAACATAAATATTAAGCAAAAAACAACTCACAAAAGTGAGTTGCTTTGAATAATTTCATTCTCATTATATTCTTCCCCACCAAAATAATGGTATCATAGCTATCCTATTCAGTCAACAAGGATAATACTGAATCAATATCGCAAACTTAACTTGCTCTTTTTTCACATGATTGAGGTTTAAACACTTTATGTTAATCAACTTCATTATAGCAAAACCTCAAGATACATGGGTAGTTTCTCAGGTTGTTTTGCAAAAAAATGTAAAAATAACTGGAGATACTCTAATAGCTTTACATTATTACTTTTTATCAACACCAAATATCACATTAATTAATGATATGATGCCTCCTAAATAGACACGGTAATTAATTAAAAATGACCAAATCTTTTTAGGAGATATTTTAATGGGAAGAAGCAATAAATTCAGTAAGAAAACGAAAATTGAAGCATGTGAAAATTATGAATCTGGGAAGGGTACTCTTAGAGGGATTGCAAGAGAATTCGGATGTTCACCTCATTCATTACGTCAATGGTACTATAATTATTTAGAACAAGGTGAACATGCATTTGATACGAAGAATAGTAGAAGAGCTTATTCGAAAGAATTTAAGTTGGAAGTAATTGAACTACATTTCAGGTGAGGAATCACTTATTTCATTAGAATCGAAATACGATGTTCCACAAAGTGTAGTTTTTAAATGGACTAAAAAGTATAATAACGGTATGGAAATTACTGACTATGATCCTAAGGGAGATATTTATACTATGAAATCTAGAAAAACAACATCCGAAGAATGCCTTGAAATTGTTAAATGGGTTATTGAAAATGACATTGATTTTAAAATGCAGCTGATAAATATCAGATTAAATATGCTACAGTTCACTCATGGACATTAAAGTATATTAAATCTGGGGAAGATCCTCTTAAGTTAAGCAAACGGTTGTGTTGCAAACTTTCGTCCTTCAGTTGAAGTGAGGTATAATTACCTCATTTATCAATTGGAGGTTCTTTTTGTGTTAGACAAATTAAAGGTAGACAATTCTCGAGAGAAATCATTATTCTATGTGTAAGGTGGTACTTGAAATACAATCTTTCCTATAGGGATTTACAAGAAATGATGTTAGAGCGAGGAATAGAAGTAAGTCATACAACAATATATCGATGGGTCTGGTCGTAAGCTGCGCTTACTGCTCGACAATGCAACCATGGTAATTGAATATACTCCTATTCTGGAACTCCAAATAAGAAAGAATTTGAAGATGACGAACGATTCGTGGAGATTAGACAAAACTTACATTAAAGTTAGTGGAAAATGGCTTTACCTTTACCGTGCAGTAGATTCAAAAGGGTATACAATTGATTATTACCTATCTGAAACACGTGATGTGAAAGCAGCAAAGTCCTTTTTTGAATAAGGCTTTGAGAGCTAATCATAATCAAAAACCTAGGGTAATTACTACTGACAAATATGCAGAAACAATAAAAGCTATCAAAGACACTGTTGGCTATGATGGTGTGAAACACCGCAGTAGTAAGTATATGAATAATATTATAGAGCAAGATCATAGACGGATTAAACGAAAGACAAATTCAATTCTCGGATTCAAGTCTTTTGAATGGCCTCAATCACAATAGCAGGTATAGAAGCATTCCAAATGAAGATAAAACAAATATGTACGATAGTAACTG
>Ga0209272_10001564_pt1 | contig 14353 bp, 12 predicted proteins | sample tdDd002_FD_187125 | JGI IMG/M metagenome (GOLD analysis project Ga0209272, IMG submission 187125) | Marine sediment microbial communities from the Atlantic coast under amendment with organic carbon and nitrate - tdDd00.2 (SPAdes)... | ecosystem: Environmental > Aquatic > Marine > Coastal >... | reverse complement strand
CCAATACTGGCTGAGACTTTCAAATGACCATCTTCATAGGCCATAGGTTTAGAGACAGACTCTAATACTCGTCCTATTGGAATATCATAAGCACACGGTTTTTCTATTCCGTGGATCACGAACACAAATTCATCTCCACCAAACCTTGCGACCGTGTCACCCGCCCGAATACTGCGACTAAACTGCTGCGCGACGTGCTCTAACATGAGGTCACCAACTTGGTGGCCATACTTGTCGTTGATGTTTTTAAACCCATCTAAATCAACGAATAAAACCGCGAGATGCGACGAGCTCCGTTGTGTTTGCAACATTGCTTGAGTTAAGCGGTCAGTCAACAGTATTCGATTCGGCAAGCCGGTTAAGACATCAAAATGGGCGATATAATTAAGCCGTTCTTCGTCTTTCTTTTTCACCGTTACATCAGACAATAGCCCTACATAATGGGTGATCTCGTTTTTCTCATCCAGAATAGAGCTGATATTGAGATCGATGGCATAACGTTCACCAGAGGGCTTCTTCATCCACGCTTCACCATGCCATTCGCCGTAAATCAACAAATGATTAGATAAGGTATCGAAGCGAGTTTTATCATGGAAAAATGGTCGAAGTTGATACAGTGTTTGATCGACCACACTGTGGCTTATTCCCGCAATTAGATACATCGCGTCGTTCACATCAATAATTCTAAGGGTATTATCACAAATGAAAATCCCTTCATTTGCATGACTAAACACACTCGCCGCCAAGCGCTCTTTCTCTTGGGCAACAAAGCTGTCCGTTACATCACGCACAGTTCCAATCGAGTAAAGCGCTTGTCCATTGGGTCGGTAGGTTGTTACCCCCTCTTCAACTACGTGCTTTATTCGCCCATCAGGAAAGAGTAAGCGGTGGGCAACTTTGTACGGTTGTCGGCTTTTAACTGACAATTGAAAGGCTTTGTCTACTTTCTCTCTATCATCTGGGTGAATGGCGGCAATAAATCGCTCGTAGTTTGGTTCGACCTCATTTAGATCAAATTCAAAAATATCAAATATTTGCTCAGACCAAACCAGCTTTCGAGTCGCCATATCTAACTTCCAGCTGCCAGTTTTCGCTAGCTGTTGCGCCTGATTTAAGTTGTTTTCACTGGTTTGCAGCTCATGCGTTCGCTCACGGATCACTAAACCTAAGTTTGAGATGCTCGCAATAAAGGCCCAGAAAAACGCCAGTTCAGCTAAAACGAAACCCAGTACACCATACAATTTGGTTTTATTGACACTAGCGTCATATCGACTAAACAATGGCGTTGCGTCTTTCCAAAATACCACTGTCCCTACTTTAGCACCGGTACTATCTCGGGCAGCTTTATACTCTTGTAGCGGTATTAATACGACATGGGTTTTGCTCTCTTCGTCCGATAAGATGATGGACGCATCATGAATATCTCGTTTTTGATCTACATAGAGGTTTTCTAACAGCCGTCCAAACTCTGGGCGAGTCTGGCTTTCGATTATGCATTGGCACTCTTCGTGCCACTGCTGCTCGACATAACGATCACGCTCGTCTTGCCACATAGTATTATCGATTGATGCCCCATCAATAACGACACCGCCCCCCATGTCTAAGCTTTTATCCAAAGACAGAAGCATACTTTTAAAAGTCATTCCAACATCTAATACACCAATAAAAACGGGCGCTTGTTTTTCTTCATGCCAATACACAGGCACTACCGCACGAAGAGAAGGAACGGCTCTACCAACCTCAAACCCGACTATCTCGGTTTGGGTTAACAGCGCATCAACGGCCGTATGGCGAATGTTAGTTAAATTATCACCAAAACGTTCAGCTTTGTGTACTCGTAATAAACTGGTTGCGGGAGATCCAATATAAAAATGAAGCTGTTTAACGCCATACTTCTCTTCCAGCTTACTCCAGCTAGCGCTTACTTTTTCAAACAGTTGATTACGATAATATTGGGCCTGCTCTCCCCCCGCGCCACCCCCTTCCGATTCCACGGCCAACTTAGCGTCTAGAAACAGTTTTTGCACTTCACGATCACTAGCGATGAAGCTTCCTAGTGTTAACATATTACTGTAAGCCTGTTGGAGAACACTATTATAGCTACGTGTGACCTGCTCAGTTTGGTGTTGAATAGAGGTATCGAGCAATTGACGAGAAGATTGAATACTAAGATACACAAACGCAATATCGATCAGCGCAATGAACACGCTAACTAGGACGAAGTTTTTTAGATGAAAACGTGATAGCGTTCTCAAGGCATAACACGATTTGTGCCCAGGCATCATGACTCCCATTTGCAGACTTCCTGCCCCCCAAATAGAACCAACCCAAATACCAGTGTCGTCGAAATCACCTATATTGTGAATTCATTTCCTAGCCAAACCAGTAGTAATTGACACTTGTATCAATATTGAGCTGCATATGAAATACAACTTATAGCAACTTGATAGTTAGATGAAATAAAGAACGTTCATCTCTGATTTTCGACTTAAAGATTAAATTAGTCTTATCTTAAGCATAGCAGTAACTTTCACAGATCAGCTCAATTTGGAAGCTTGATATTTGCAGCCAAGCATTAGATTGGCGGCTAGGCTTGAGAATACCTAGCCTATCAATCAGGCGAGACTTTTTGGCTAGTGGGATTATTTATTAGTCACGTTTAAACCTAGCCTGATGAGGGCTAAGCTCTAAGCCACTTTCGTGACAGATTTCATGATAGAGATCAGGCCTGCGACCACGGACCCAACGCCTACCCGTGCACAGTTCTAATTCTTTAGCATTTAGCTCAGCCACTACCATGTCGTCGCCGGCTTTGTTGGTTTCTTTTAGAACTTCTCCGTATGGGCTTAAGATCATCGCATTGCCTGTTCTCACTTCATCCATGTCTTGGCCGACACCATTACTAAAGATCAAAAACATGCCATTATCATGAGCGCGGGCAGGTAACCAACGCATTAACCACCCTCGCCCCTTTGGCCCAATAAGCTCGGCTTGAATCGCTTCTGGGTTTGTCTCTCGTTGTTGCCAAAGCTTAGGATCAATTCGCCCCATCGCATTTGGGCTACGAGAATCACAACCGCCAGTTTGGTGCGGGGCAATTAAGATCTCTGCGCCCCTTAGCGCGGTGATGCGCACATTTTCTACCAAGTTGTTATCCCAACAAATCAAGATCCCAACCCGGCAGCCATGAGGAGTATCAAACACCGTATATTGATCACCGCTTTCCATATGCTGGCTGACAAAGGTATGCAGTTTTCTATGGCGCTTTACCGTGCCGTCTTTCATTGCAAATACATAGCTATTATAAAGCTGGCCATCATCACTCTGCTCAATTAAGCCAGCACCGATACTTATCTGATATTTTTGGGCTAAGAAAAGCAAAAACTGAGTGGAGTCACCCTCAGGGTACGGCTCCGCCAGCATCTCTATTTCCGTGCGCGCCAACTTAGAAACATGCCAGTAGCCGGTAATACACATCTCCGGAAATGAAATGATCTCTACATCTTGTGACTTTGCTTTTCGCACATAGTCTTGAATTACCGACAAGTTATATTCTTTATCTCCCGCTCTATGATTAAACTGTACCGATGCAACTTTAATGTCTTTCATGCCCAACTCCTCATTTTGATGAGAAGCAGTATGATGACAAGCCACCATTCCGTATAATGAAAAATATCACCTAATTCATTCCAAAATGGAATTGCAATTTCGAGAAGAAAACATGGATATCTCGCTCGTCAAAGCCTTTGTTGTGTTGGCAAAGCACATGAACTATCGGGTCGCTGCCGAACAGCTGTTTATTACTCAGTCAGCATTAACCAAAAAAATTCAGCGCCTTGAGAAACAATTGGATATTCAGCTATTTGAGAGGAATCAACGGGGAGTGACCATTACCCCGATAGGCAAAACGGTACTTACAAGTGCGACGTCTTTAATAAACTCGCACCAACAATTCATGCGAAACGTTGAAGGGGCAGCATCGGGCAGCAGAGGTTCACTGCATATTGGGTTTGGCGTCTCCTGTTTAACTATCGCGCCGAAGTTAATCGCAAAGTTCAAACAGGCATACCCCAGTGTACAAATAAAACTGGAAGACTTGCCATCCCAAACGCAACTGGCCCTACTTAGCAGCAATGAACTCGACCTCGCGTTTAACCGCCAACCCAGTTCAGGTGACTACTCGTTTCTTCCACTAAAAACCGATCAACTCGCGTTGGTGCTTCATCCTAGTGTCGATAGCGAAAATGTAGACCAAAAGCTTAATACTTTACCCTATCTATCCCTACCAGCTGATCGGGGGTTAGGTTTACACAAACAGATCCGAGCCTATTGTCATGACGTTCAATGGGATCTAGAGCCCACCCAAACGGCCGACGACATTTTAACTCTGGTCTCTTTAGTCGCGGCGAACTTAGGCTTTACCATCGTGCCTATGTCTGCCAAAGCGCTCAGCCACGATAAGTTGCAATTTATCCCATTAGAAGGCGAGTACGCCAAATGGCCAGTTGGCGTAGTGTGGAAACAAGATTCAGCGAACCCCATTACCCAGCGGTTTGTCGAGATGCTAACTCACTCCTTGGCACTTTAAGAAGCCAGCTATCTTTTTCATTGCGGTAAATAGGCCGGCAGATCGCCGGCCTGAAAAGATTACTGGCGATCGTATTTTATCACCGAGATTACCCCACCTTGCGGATCTCGAAATGAGGCAATTCGTCCGATACGTTCAATATCCATTGCAGGCAGCACGACTTCTCCCCCATTGGCTAGGGCAAGCTCTAGGGTATGTTCCACATTGTCTACCGTGACATAACTTTGCCAAAAGCTAGGTACACCACGCGCTTTTAGTGATTCAGGCATAGTTAGGATGCCAGCAAATGGTTCAGAGCTATTGTCATTGGTTACCAAAGCGTAACGCGAGTTGTTGCGACCGGGTACTTCACGCACCTCCCACCCGAGCACCTTAGTGTAATACGCGAGTGATTTATCAAAGTCTGTTGTCATCAGTTCACACCAGCTAAATAAGCCGTGGTCTTCAAATGGTTTATCCATCTTTTCTTTCTCCAAGTAAATTGTGCACGAATTTGTTGAGCAGCTCGTGCAATTGTTGTTGCTGTTGTTGATCAAATCCGGTGAGCGCTTGATCTAATACGCCAAATGCAATGCCTTTGGTGCGCTCTACCAGTTCAATAGCTTCCGACGTTGCCATTACGCCGTAACTGCGACCGTCACTGTTTACCGTGACTCGGGTGATAAGCTGGCGTTTTTCCAATCCTTTGATCAGGCTGGTTATTGAACCGCGGTTTTTAAGCAGCTGTTTCGATAATTGCAATGGTGTGATCACCTCAGACTGGATCACCGTCATCAAGAAAATCCATTGCTCTTTGGTTAAATCGCAATCATGGCGACTAAACTGGGACTCTAGCTCATTGGTTAATACCCGCGACGCTAAACCCACCAGCCCGCCTATCGTATCGGTCGGACGCATCATTCACCCACTTAGTTTAAATTTAAACTAGTTTAGCAATGACAACGCGATTTAGCAATACTAGCTAGCTGAATCGCGAAAAAGGAAAATAATAACGGTTAGTTCATTGGCGAGGTAAAGATGAACTCAGCCAAGGTAAGTAACAAGTATCAAAAGTAAAAAGCACTCAGGCTTTTTTAACAAACTTCGCTGTTACCATCATTTCACCGGCGCCATCCACTTTACAATCAAGTTGGTGATCTTTGCCCTCAACGATACGTCTGATTAGCGCTTTGGTGCCAATTTTAAGCACAGTTGAGCTGCCTTTTACTTTCAAGTCTTTCGCGAGCGTCACCTTATCACCTTCTTCCAGTTGCGTACCGTTGGCATCCTTTACACAAAAGCTGTCTTCAGCCACTTCAGTAGGATTCCACTCATGCGCGCATTCCGGGCAGATAAGGTGGTTTTGATCTTGGTAAACAAATTCAGATTGGCAATGTGGGCAAGGAGGTAGAGACATGAGTGAATACTTCTGTAAATTGGTTTGACGTCTATGGTAATGGGTCTTTACGGGGTTGGCGAGAACATTTTATGGGGGGAATTACCGCCAATAAATGACGACGAGCGCAAGGCAAGCCAAAGGTGTGAACAAGAACCACTCTTTTGCTCCCCATGCAAAATTACATCGACTCTAATGTCGTTGCTATTTGCGTTTATACCTTATATAGCCAATCACATAATTCACCACCGAGCCAATGGAAAAACCCCATAGGTAAACCAGACCAAACAGCAGTAAGGTGAGTAGTATGGCTAGCAGAGATGAATCCGTTACCGATGCGAAAAAGAACAGGAAGTACTCAAGCGCAGCCAGCGGTCGACCCACTAGCTCCGCGCTGTCAAACGAGCCGAAATAGACAATAAATAGCGCCACAAACAGCGCCGCAACAGAATGGCATATTCTCTTTTGCATACTCTGAAACCCGCATCTACTTGCTTTGTTACGTTGGCAGGTACTACCTTCCTACCTGTTAATTCTAGTTCGGTTTACCTAATTATGCACCAACACCCATAAACGACTTCATAGCTGGTTATTCTACGGGTTTAGAAACTTGAATCGGGTTGCTTCAAAAATTCAACCTCTTCGGCTGTAGACTCGCGCCCTAAGATCTCATTCCGGTGTGGGTAACGACCAAAACGGTCAACGATCGCTTTATGCTTATGCTCAAATGCCAAAGTATTAGAGATCCCTAAAGACTCGAACAGCTTAACGGCTTCAACATGGATTAGCTTAGACTCACTGTGCATAAAGGGAAGGTAGAGAAAACTGCGCTCGGTTTGAGATAACTGCGCATCAAACCCCTTAGAAATCGCCACCTGAGCCAGCGCTAAAGCCAAAGGATCACACGCAAAAGATTCCGGTTTTTCGCGATAAATATTACGCGAAAACTGATCGAGAACGATAACTTCCGCAAGACTGCCCAAGGCCGTTTCCCGCCAGCTATAAAGCTCTCCTGCTTTAGCTTGCGCATGCAATGAACCAAATCGCTTTTGGATCGTAGAATCAAACTCTAAATCTTTTTGCCACCACTGCATTGGCTCAAGCTCCGTGAACCAAAAATCGATGATTTCCTTGTACATGGTTAACTCCTTTAGTGTTTGAAACGACATAAAAACAAAACGCCTAAGGTAAGCTCTCGGCTATTCAGCCTAATTTGTTAAATATAGCTACGTTATCAGTTTGTTCAACACACCCTGCTGATGTTCGCCAAAAGACACGGTATGGGCAACTTCAAAACCGTTTGCTCGAATCAAAACACGTTCGTGTCCGTCATCATTGATAAACGTCAGAGCCTCAACACGTAGCTAATAGTCGCATGGATGTAGCTATTTGATGCTCGCTATTGCAACACGAAAGGTGAGACTTTGCCCCGCATTTTTTTGACACACTGAATAGCCTCCAATTTCCGTGAGCGTATTATTCTTGTTTATAGATACAGTGCTTTTTTGTAAAGATAACCTGCTTTTAAACACTGTATGCATTCAGGGCTAGTGCGGGCGTTTAGTAGATCTTTGACAACAATGCTCACCAACAACGAACGTCCTAATTTTCGTGGGTGCATTGTTTCAGAGATGACGATTGGTTGAGTTGTACGAGTTGCTTTTAGTCTGCAAACTGATAGAGCATCGTTAAATTCCGGCAGGCACGCTATTTCAGCCCCAAATAAAGGCTGGGATGACGGAGGTCTTGTTCGCCTTAGCATAGGAGTATGCCTGCCACCATGCCATGAGACGTGCTCGTCAGGTTATCGAGCGATGACGAAGCAAAGGCGAGTAAGGCCGCAGTGCTTATCGGCTCGGTCACAATACGAAATTAAAAGGGCCAATCGCCGCCGAAAAGTGTTCTACGGAGCCTCTTTCCCTCTTCAAAACCCACTATTTTGTAAAAGTCCGGTTAACAGTTACAACGGTGTGAGCTAAGCGACTAATTTATAATTTAAAACTTGGTAAAACAGTAGCATCTCAACAAATAGGAAGAACAATGATAAAAGCACTACTGTTTGATATGGACGGGCTGATTTTTGATAGCGAACACATCTACAAAGCGGCGTGGCAATATGCGGCGCAAGAGCAAGGGCTCGACCTGACCGATGACGTTTATCAGCATTTCATTGGCACCCAAGATCCTGAGTGCGAGCGGTTGCTCAAAGTTGAGTTTGGAAAAGAATTGGATCTAGAGCGCTACCGAAGCGTGTGCAAACAAGAACTTCGTCGGCAGCGTGCCATTGGCGTGGTGTATAAAATGGGATTTGACCGCCTATTTTCGACCTTAAAAAAGAACGGCTTGAAGTGCGCACTGGTTACCTCCTCTCATCGCCCTGAAGTTGAGCATCACTTCGAAAACTCCGATTACCTAAAACAATTTGATGTCATTGTGACCGCAGAAGATATCGAACACGGTAAACCACAACCCGATTGTTATCTGCTCGCAACCGAGCTACTAGGCATCGAACCCAAACACTGCCTAGTGTTGGAAGACTCCAATAACGGCATGCAAGCAGGGCTCGACGCTGGGTGCATGGCCGCGATGGTGCCAGACATCTTGCCAGCGCGCGAAGACATCGCCGAGCGCGCCACGCACATCTTCGACTCGCTATTTGACGTGATCCCACTCATCGAGTCCGAACACACCAGCTAAGCCTAATCTCAATAAAAAGCGTGCTCCCTTTTTAATAGAGCACGCCCCACTCAGGTCTGTTCACCTAGCTTTTAATCCTTCGCTTTTAGCACTTCGCCCAAAAACACCTCAGATACCAGCTTAGGATTTGACGGAAAGTACCAATGAATGTAGGAGGCGAGCGTGTTGTGTTTCTTCCACACAGGATCGGTTTTATAACCGCGCTGAGAAATCGGCTCGGCGATCACCGCTTCTTGGCTGTCTGTTTTTGAATAATGGAAAGTATGCCCGCGCATCGTCTCGCCTGAAAAATCCGCTTCGACAATACCTAACGCGGCCAATTTGTTCTGCATCACCGACTTCGCGGCCAAAGCGCCAACCATTTTGCGCTGTTCGCCTTGCTTATCGGTAAGCGATTGGCTTAGATACAGCATACCGCCGCATTCGGCCAAACACGGTTTAGCTTGCTCGATATGACGCAAAACCTGCTCTGATAACGCTTGATTCTCTGCCAATTTCGCCATGTTTAGTTCTGGGTAACCACCGGGTAAATACAGTGCGTCGCAGTCGGGTAGTGGCTCTCCAGCAAGGGGAGAAAAAAACGCCAACTTGGCACCAAGCCGTTTAAGTAAGTCGATATTAGCTTGATACAAAAACGCAAAGCTCGCATCAAAAGCAATGGCGATGACTTTGTTATTGAGCGGTTTCTCTACCACTAAAGGCGCGTCATCGAACGGCTGATAATGAAAATCGACCGGCTCAGGTAGAGGAATATCACCGTGCTTTGCAAGTGCGGCCGCCGCATTGTTTAGCCGCTGCTCAATATCTTCCAACTCACACGCCTGCACTAAACCAAGGTGCCGCTCTGGTAAGCTAAGGTCGGTATCTTTAGCGAGCCAACCACAAAATTCAACCCCAGGCTTGAGGCTCTCTTTTAACATCTCGGCGTGGCGTTCTGAGCCAACTCGGTTGGCAAACACCCCAAACAGTGTGACGTTGTCACGATAAGCCGCTAAACCATGCACCAACGCGCCGAACGTTTGTGCCATTGCGCCCGCGTCGATAACGGCCAAAATCGGAATGCCAAACCGCTCGGCAATATCGGCGCTCGAACACTGGCCATCAAACATCCCCATTACGCCTTCAATCAAAATGATGTCTGCTTGTTGAGCGGCTTCATGGAGCAAACGGCGACACTCATTTTCGCCGCACATCCACAAGTCGAGCTGGTAGACTGGCGCTTTTGAGGCAAGCGACAGAAATTGCGGGTCGATAAAGTCGGGGCCAGTTTTAAATACCCGCACCTTTTTACCTTGTAAGGTTAACTGCCTCGCCAGCGCCGCGACTACCGTGGTTTTGCCGCTACCCGATGAGGGCGCCGCCACCACTAAGGCGGGACAGCGCGCATTCAATGTTGCGGTCATAATTGCTCCTGAACGTTTTTTAACGCTTGCTCTAGCCGCTGCCACTCGCGTTCGTGCTTAACCAAACCAAAGCGTAAGGCGTCTTCTTCGTCACACAAACGGCATAACACCCCTTGCTGGGCTAACGCGTAATGAAGTGCTTTGGCATTGCTCACCGTCACCGAGTAATACAGCCAGTGGCCCCGAGGCGGCGCACTAAAATACTGGCCCAATAATTGCGCCATTCTTTCACCCTGCTGGCGAAGGTTGTCACGGTTTTGCTGCTGCCATTCACTGTCTTGTAGGGCTTGCATGGCGATGTATCGGCTTGGGCCAGCAACATTCCAAGGGCCTAGCTGATATTGCGCCTGACCTAATAAAATTGGGCTCGCAAACAAAAAGCCGACTCGCACTCCGGCAAGGCCAAAAAACTTACCCAAAGAGCGCAGCACCACGATGTTGTCTGGCAACAATTGGTCAAAGTGGCTTAGTAGCGAGTCTTGCGGCGTCATATCCATAAAGGCTTCATCTACCACCAAAAAGCCATTCTCGCCCATTGCCTTTTGCCACTCTAATAGCTGCGCTGGCGAGTATTTATCTGCTGTTGGGTTATTGGGGTTTATCACCACTAACACTTGGCAGCGCTCTAATAGTGATTGCTCAGGCTCAGCCTGATAAAACTCAATTTTTAGCTCAACGTGGCGGCGTAAAAACACTTTCTTGGCTTGTTGCCAAGCATGTAAATGCTCTTTGTAACCAACGAGGGGCAAAGCAACGGTCACTTGGCGCAAGAAATTGTCACCATCACGAAGCCGAGGAATAAGCAAACTAGGCAGGATCTGGATCGCCGCTTGGCTCCCCGCGACTGGCAGCAAATAGGGCGATTGATAATACCCCTGCGCCGCTTGCACTAAGCCGTCATCATCTTCTGGCAAGCGGTTCCAAACCGACTCTGGCATGGCGTTAATAGGGTAAGTAAATGGGCTTACCCCAGTTGAGAGATCTAACCAATCCTCTAACGGGCGGTCGAAGTGCTGGGCATATTGGCGCAGCTTGCCTCCATGATTTAGCATATTCTTTCCTAGCTTCTTGATTACTGCGTCTTTGCACAGTTAGATTAGATAAAAGACAGCAACAGTAAGCTCATAAGCCATAATCGGCTCGCGCGCTCGATTAGCTTGCTTGCTCGGGCGATATCTTCACCGCTTGCTTTGCTGCCTGTCCCCATAAAGATTTTTTGCTTTAGCTGGCCATGATAGATAGCAGGCCCGCCTATTTTTATCTTAAGCGCTCCGGCGCCTGCGGTCATCACTACCCCGCCGTTTGGGCTTTCGCATTGGCCTGCTTGTTGACGCCAGCAGCGCCAACCTTCTCGGGTATTCGTGACCAAAATATAGCAGAACGCGGCTAAACGAGCAGGAACATAGCCAAGCACATCGTCTAGCTTTGCGGCGCACCAACCAAAGTAGAAATAACGCGGGTTCTTATACCCCCACATCGCATCTAGCGTGTTCGCCATCCGAAACAACACCGCGCCAACAGGGCCTGCGACAACAAACCAAAATAGCGCGCCATAAATAGCGTCGTTGCCATTTTCTAATACCGATTCAACCGTGGCGGAGGTGATTTGATATTCGTCCATCTCACCCGTTTCTCGGCTCACAATCCAGCCTACTTTCTCTCTCGCTTGGTCTAAATCCCCCGAAACCAACGGCTGATAGATCCAATCGGCATGACTGAGCAAACTACGCTGGCCAATACAAAGATAAAGCAGCACACTGCTCATCAACCATGCTAAGTGAGAAGACCAGCTCATCACTGCATGATGCGCCCCATACACCAGAACACCAATCGGCGCGGTGGCCAGCAGCCAAGCTATCACCCCATAAACGCGGTTATTTCGCTTGGCATCAGAGCATGTCGCTGGCGCATCGACGGCTGGAGTATTCAAGCGTTTTTCAAGCCAAGCGACCAGATCCCCGTAGCCAACTAATGGGTGCCACTTGGAAGGTTCGCCAAGTAGCCTATCCAATAACATCGCAAACGCGATCGAGGCGACCGTTGCAAAACTCACTAAATTTTCGTGGCCGATTAAGGCATCGCTTAGCTCAGAAAACACCGTTACTCCTCAACCACTTTCGCCCTGCGGCAGGCATGAGAGAAAGTCGGATCATAGAGTTTTGAGTCTACAAAGTCTTTTTCGCCAAGTACTTTACTCACTATGATCATCGCGGTTGAGCGAATACCCGCGTCATGCATTTGATCGGCAATGGTTGCCAGCGTGCCGCGTAAAATACGCTGCTCGGGATGAGAGGCCTTCTCGACCACGGCAACAGGCCAGTCTTTGGGGTAAACGTCCGAAAGCTCGCGCACCACTTTGCGAATTAAGGTCGCGCTCAAAAACAGGCATAAAGTGGCTTCATGCTCGGCGAGCGACTTTAAGTTCTCTTTTTCTGGCACAGGCGTACGGCCCGAAGCGCGGCTTAATATGATGGTTTGACACTTTTCGGGTAAGGTGAGCTCTTGGCCAAGCGCCGCGGCCGATGCTTGAAATGAAGAGACCCCCGGGATCACTTGCCAATCAATATTGAGCTCATCTAGGCGGCGAGTTTGCTCGGCCAATGACGAATAGATAGACAAGTCGCCCGTTTGCACTCGCGCCACATCTTGGCCGTTAGCATGTGCGTTCTGGTACACCTCGGTAATGTCGTCTAAGTCCATGTCAGCGGAGTTATACACCTTAGCGTCATCGCGAGCTCGCTCGATCACTGCCTTAGGTACTAAGCTGCCTGCGTACATCACCACAGGGCACTGCTCGACTAAGCGCGCCCCTTTAACGGTAATAAGATCTGGGTCGCCTGGGCCTGCGCCAATGAAATAAACGGTCATGCTTTTTCTCCTTGCAAGGCATCGGCTTGCAGCGGTGTTGAAGGCTCGGTGTTTAACGAGTGGCCGCGTTTTTGGCCATCGAGTACTTTGCCATCAGCCAATTGATACTTATTTTTGTAACCACGAGGCGTCACTATCCAGTCGCCAAAACGGTAACTGTTGGAGTTGCCCACCATCACTGCGGCGTTCATGCCAAATTCCACCTGAGTAAACTCTGCCAACGTAGTCAGCGTCACTTGCTGCTCGTCTCGGTAGGCGGCATTCACCACCGCGACCGGCGTGCTTGGGCTGCGATGGTTAAGTAAGATCTCGCGTGCGGTCTCAATATGCTGAGTGCGTTTTTTAGAGCGCGGGTTGTAAAAGGTAATCGCAAAGTCGGCCATCGCGGCCGCTTCGATTCGATTAGTGATCACCTCCCACGGAGTCAGCAGATCAGACAAAGAGATAGTACAACTGTCGTGCCCTAGCGGCGCCCCCACTAGCGACGCACACGCATTGGCCGCGGTGATCCCCGGTACGATATCAAGCTCAACCTTTTTACAAAGCTCAGGGTGCTGCTCAAGAAGCTCCAGCACCAAAGGCGCCATCGCATACATGCCCGCATCGCCAGAGCACACCAGCACGGTCTGTTTGCCATCGGCCGCCGCTTCAACCGCCGCTTGCGCCCGTTGCCACTCACGGGTCATCCCGCTTTGGATCACTTCTTGTTCGTAGAGCAGCTCAGCAATCAGATCCACATAAGCTTTATAGCCCGCCACCACATCCGCAGACTCAATAGCGCTACGCGCCGCAGGCGTTACCAATTCAAGGCTGCCTGGGCCAAGGCCAATTAAGGATAGTTTAGCCATGGTTTACGGCCTCCGGCGCTTTTAAACGGGTTAAACCGTCACTGATTTGCTTGTCCATGATCGCCACCAGCTCGGGCATATCCAGCATACAGAACTTATCCCCTTGAACAGGCTTAGCAATGCCCACCTCAAACTCTGCTTCTAGCTCGGCTTTGATCGCTTTCATGTCGTTGACAAAGTGATTCCCTGAAACCAGCAGCAGTGGAATGATGGTCAGCACTGGCTTGCCTTCACCTTGATGCGCCGCTTTAATCTCTGCGCACAGCTGATCTTTTAACAGCGCAAATGGCCAAGCGCCTTCAAGCGAACAAGTGAAGTTACGCGGAGAAAGCTTACCGAGCAAACTATCGCAATAGTGGATCGACTGATGACCAGGGTTATCTAGCAATGGCGCGCCGTGGTGAACATATAAATTAAAGCCGCTATCCGAGGCAAAACGTTGGTGCAGCGCCGCCAACAAACGGCTGGTGTGCTGGCTATGGTGCATAATGGCCGGCGTTTGCTCAATACTCGCCAGTGAGAACTGCTTAAAGCCGTCGACAATGCTGGTTAAGTAGCGATGCTCATCGGTTGG
>Ga0209272_10001563_pt1 | contig 14356 bp, 13 predicted proteins | sample tdDd002_FD_187125 | JGI IMG/M metagenome (GOLD analysis project Ga0209272, IMG submission 187125) | Marine sediment microbial communities from the Atlantic coast under amendment with organic carbon and nitrate - tdDd00.2 (SPAdes)... | ecosystem: Environmental > Aquatic > Marine > Coastal >... | reverse complement strand
TGGATAGCCTTGCATGGTTGGGGAGAAGACATACCATTATTTAAACAATTTTGGACATCGGAACGTCTCAAGAATGATTTTAATACTGTTTTTGTACAATCCTCACAGATGGTGGGCGCTTATCACTATCAGTGGACGGATTATGAACTGGCAAAAAAAGATATCCGCAAAATATTATCGATCTTATCTACAGAATATGGATTGGATACGAGTGAAATAGTCGTTGGTGGATTTTCGGAAGGTGCTACGACGAGTTTAAGGTTGGCTTTTGAAGACAATGATTTTAATGTCACAGGTTTTGTGGCGTTGAATCCTAATTTACCTGAAGAAATCAATGCGGACAGCATTCGTCGATTAAAAGAACAACAGGTAAAAGGTGGCATAATCACTGGTGACCAAGATGAGTGTTTTGAAGAACAAGAAACAATGAAACAACTGTTTGATACGCAGGAGTATCCAGTTGAATGGATTGTTACAAAAGACTTTGGGCATTGGTTTCCAAAGGACTTGAGTCAGAAAATTGACCATATATTAATACAGATATAAATAGGAGGAGCGTATGGCGGTAAGAAAAGCAGATGTTTATTTTGGAAATGAATTTAAAGGTGAGATGGATGTGGCCAGTGGCAAGTTGCCTCTTGGTGTTGAAAAAGGAACCTTCGAACCTTATGATCTATTGTTTGGTGCACTGGCGTCGTGTTTATACGCAACATTTCTGGATGTGGCTGAAAAGAAGAAAATTGGATTTGAATCAGCACATATTGAAGTAAGTGGTGAAAAGCGTAAGGAAGTACCAACGGTACTGACATGGGTGGACACAAAGATTACAGTAAAAGGTGCAGAAAAGGAAAAAGGATTGGAAAAGGCATTTGAATTGGCGACAAAATACTGCTCTATTTATCAAACAATTGGGCAAGTGGCTGAAATGACTTGGTCAATCGAATTCGAACAATAGAAGTGACCATTGTCCACTAGTTGTTGAATTGACGATATAGAATAAAAAATAAGACTTCTTCTATTTGACTCGCTGAGTCGGATAGAGGAAGTCTTTTTATGTTGATTATAGAAATAGTTGATTGATGAAATTGTTTGGCAGTTCATCGAAACAGTCGATAATCATGTCTGGAGACAGTGCCTGTAATTCCTCTTTTGTGTTAGATCCAGTTGTGATAGAGATAACTTTTGCGCCAAGATGACGAGCGGTCTTGATATCCAGTAGTGTATCGCCGATAATGATAAGCTGGTCAAAGGTCTGGCCATAGTGTGCGATTGCCTTTTCAAGCGCCCTGTCAGCAATGCCGAAGCGTGTCAGATCATCCTCGCCAAATCCACCGGTAGGGAAGTGATTCCAAATACCGAGTTTCTCCAATTTGTACTGTGCACCAATAGACAATTCCCCTGTAATCAGTGAAAGTGTCGGTAATACAGATGATAATTTCTCGACAAAAGAAATGGCATCTGCATTTTCTCGCCATACATCAGACGATTTAAATTGTTCTAATTGCTCTTGGTAAAGAACTAGAAATTCAGACCAAAGCGCCTCTGAAAATTGACGGTCTTGTTTCTCAAGTGCCTCCATAAAGACATCTTTGTCTGATCTAGCCGATGTGTTGATGCCATCCATTGAGTTCTCAACACCCAACAATTTATTAAGTGCATAAGTGTAAGGTAAATCTGTTCGTGCATCCCTTCTAATTAGCGTACCATTGATATCAAAAAATATAAGTGTAGACATATGAACACCTCTTTAAATTATTTTAATCTGTTTGTTGCATTGATTACTTTAATTATAAATTAAAATCCATTGAAATGAAATTATGATATGCTGTATAGAGAAATTAATGAGAGGTAAAGAGAATGAAGTGTAAAATATGTGGTGGGCTGACAAGAAAATTCTATGATAAGCAATTTGATAACGATTATTTTTATTGCGAAGCCTGTGAATTTATTAGTAGAGACGAAGAGACGATTATTTCGCCTGAAGAGGAAAAATCTAAATATGATGGGCATAACAATACCTATGAAAATGAAGGCTACGTCAACATGTTCAGAGGGTTTTTGGACGGTACTGTCATGCCTTTTGTGACAGACGGTAAAGAAGGGCTTGATTTTGGTAGTGGCCCAGGTCCGGTGTTGTCCCAACTGTTAACAAGAGAGTATGGGTATGAGATGACTATTTATGATCTGTTTTATGCACCGGATACAGCTTATGAAAACAAGCAATACGATCTGTTGACTTGTACAGAAGTAGTGGAGCATCTCAAAAATCCACTGGAATACTTTAAGCATTTCAAGTCCCTTGTAAAACCAGGAGGCGTCATCGGCATTATGACCCTATGGCATCCAAAGGACGACGCGGTATTCTGCGACTGGCACTATAGACGCGATGTGACCCATATCTCGTATTTCACACCAAAAACAATGGCGAAGATAGCAGAACTATTAGACTTGGAATTGCTGTATTGCGATAAAAAACGTTGTTGCAGCTTTAGAGTGAAGTCATAAAAAATAAAGAAAAACCACTGAATAGTTTCGAATAAGAAACCTTTCAGTGGTTTTGTTTTTATTGAGGATATATCAAAACCATTTCTGGTCTTTAATAAAACTATTCTGATGCGGTGGGGATTCTGATATTGTCGAAGAACGACTCATGAAATCTCGGATTTCATCGGAGTGAAGCGATAATATCAGAATACCTACCGTGGTAATAGTGATTAATAAAGACTAGAATAAATCATTTTTATATCATCTTTTGTCAATTCAACGTAATTATTTGCCAGTAAACGTTGTTGCTCCTCAATCACACTTTCCGTAAACATCAAAATGTCTTTCTCTTCCATGCCATAGGTTCTAAGAGCAGGTTTTTCAACCAAGTTGCTCAATAGTTGTTCTATCTTTTCAAAGACATGATCTTTTGGGCAATCAAGAATTTTTGACATCCCTTTTACCAACTCATGAATATCTCCTGATGGTTTCTTGTCATAATATGATTTGAAGACTGCGGTAAAAAATTGAAAATTGGCTTCGCCATGTGGCACATGATATTTTCCACCCAGCGGGTAGCTCAATGCATGAACAGCACCAACACCCGCGTTTCCAAAGGCGATGCCAGCATAACAAGAGCTTACGAGGAAATCCTCAAGATATTCAAAACGTTTCTCGTGGCCAAAGAAAACCATTTGTTGAAAGCCCTTCAAAATTTTTAGTGATGCATCCAAACTAAGAATTTTAGTGAGTGGTGATGCTTTTGGTGACAAGTATGACTCTGTCGCGTGGATAAGCGCATCTATTGCAGAATGCATAAATGGTTTAACTGGGAGTTCTTTAAGTAACTCAGGAATCAAGATTGCTTCGTCTGGTTGCAAAGCGACGTGACTTATGCCTTTTTTTGTCTTCAATTGCGTCAGTTCAGCAACGGTTACGGGTGTTACCTCGCTACCTGTTCCACAAGTTGTTGGGATACAGATCAAAGGCATCTCCTTAACGAGTTCGATTTTACCTGCAAAAGCATCAACGCAATTCGTCAAATCTTTTATGACCATCAGCTTCGCACAATCCATTACTGTGCCTCCACCAATAGCAATAATTTTCTTATGTGGAATAGAATTTTTAGCCTTAATCATTTCATTGATTTTAATATCTGTGGGTTCTCCCTTGCCGTAAGTGTCATGGCAAATAACTGGATTGCTTAATGCATATGTAGACAGTGTACGACTGTTGATGCCTGAACTGGTTACAATTAGAGCATCTTTTAACAATGCTTCAGTTAAATATTGATCTAGGGATTCAAATTGCTGAACGTTTGTGCTCATATTAATGATATTCATTGATAACCTCCGATTTAAATATGTTTATATTATCATATCGGAATTATATAGATATTTCCAGTCATCTGTTGGCGGAAGGCAAAAAAAATGTTAAAATAGGACAACCCCATGCTATAGGGGGTAGAATGGAGTGATAGAATGGCATTAATGGAAATATCTTTTCCAGGTGGAAAGAAAGTAGATGCAACAATTAAGGGATTTACTGTCAGTACAGATCAACCGGAACGTGCTGGTGGAGAAGGTAGTGCACCAACACCATTTGATATGTTTTTATCGTCTTTAGGTACTTGCGCTGGTATATATGCTTATGGTTTTTGTGAAAGCAAGGGCATATCAACAGAAGGGCTAAAATTGACCATGGACGTTGAAAAGGATCGTGAAAAACGTATGATCGGTAAAATAACAATGGAATTGACATTGCCTGAAGAATTCCCAGACAAGTATAAAGGGGCTATTGTAAGATCGATGGACTTATGCGCTGTTAAGAAGCATATGTTTGAGCCACCTGAGTTTGAAATAACGACGGTATAGAGCAGAATAGAAAGATAAGTATACAAAGAACGACCAAGAAATGTTTAAGGTCGTTCTTTTTTTAGTATAATTATTGTAGCAGGATAAAAATGTGGGGTAGGTGACGTTTTATGCGTGAAGTGATTAAATGGATTGAGTTAGAGGATATTTCTCTTCATACATATGTTTGGTCAAGTGATGTTGTTGAAACAAAAGGTCTGTTTTTACTGATACATGGGTCGGTTGAACATAGTGCAAGGTATAGGGAATTTGCTGAACAACTGACACAAAATGGTTATACAGTGGTTGCACCTGATTTGAGAGGCCATGGTAAAACTGGCGAAAAGAGTGGCTCGGTAGGACATTTCTCAGATGGACCAATGGGCTGGGAACTATGTGTACATGATATAAAATATGTCTATGATAGATGTCGGATGTGGTTTCCAAAAATGCCTGTGGTATTGTTTGGTCATAGCATGGGATCGTTTCTTGTTCGTTCTTTTTTAAAAGAATACCCTGTTTCGCTAAAAGCTGGGATTATCTCAGGTACTGGAGATTTTGAAAGAGGTCTTGGTGATGTTGGTATATGGTTGGCCAAAGGCATCATGCGGATGTATGGGCCTCGCCACAAGAGTCCATTATTGACGGACATGGTGTTTAACACATTGAACAGGAAAGTGGGCAAGACAGAGACGCCATTTGATTTTTTATCAAGAGATGCCGATCGTGTCCAATTGTATTTAGCTGATCCTCTATGTGGATATACTTGTACCGCAGAATATATTCATGAAATGTTGTTGGGATCGAGAAAAAGTAATGATTATCGACTGTTTGAACTGTCACCTAGCACATTACCGATGTTATTCATATCTGGTGACGCAGATCCCCTTGGTGGGCGACGGGGCAGTGGTGTCAAAAATGTAGTGCACCGATATCGACAACACATGACGGATGTAACGTTTAAATTGTACAAAAATGCTCGACACGAGTTATTGAACGAATTAAACAGAGAGATGGTCATAGCGGATGTCCTAGACTGGCTTTCAAGCATATCTTAAACGTGATACTATTATAGATGTACCAAAACTAGGAGGTAAAGAGGATGACATTTAAAGATTATAAATATACAAGGCCGGATATGACGGTGTTGGAAATGAATTTCAATCAAGCGTTGAATGAGTTTAATGCAGCTGCTTCAGGTATGGAACAAATAGTGGCAATGAAAACGATTAATCAACTGAGAAACGATTTTGAGACACAGACTGTATTAGTGGAAATACGTCACTCTGTTGATACAACGGATGCGTTTTATGAAGCGGAAAATAACTATATCGATGAGGTGCGCCCTCATGCAGAAGGATTGTTGAATAAGTACTATGAAGCATTGCTTAAGTCCCCATATCAAGAAACGTTAAAGGCGGAGTTCGGCGAGCAAATATTTAGAATAGCAGAAATGATGTTAAAAACATTTAAGCCAGAAATCATTGAGGATTTACAATTAGAAAATAAATTATCAAGCCAATACGTTAAATTACGTGCATCTTCTAAAATTATGTTTGAAGGGGAAGAGCGTAACTTGTCACAGATGGAGCCGTTTATGCAATCGCCTAATCAAGACATGCGTAAAAAAGCACAAGAGGCTGTGAATGGATTTTTTGAAGAAAATGAAGAGGCCTTTGATACGATTTACGATGATCTTGTAAAAGTTAGAACGAAAATGGCCCATAGTCTTGGTTTTGATAATTTTGTCGAGCTTGGCTATGCAAGGCTAATGCGTTCAGATTATGATGCAAAGATGGCCGATGGATACAGGGAACAGGTGTATACGGAATTGGTCCCTGTGGCATCGGAGTTACGAAAAAGACAGGCGAGTCGATTGGGTGTAGAAGCACTTAAGTACTATGATGAACCGTTAGAGTTTTTATCTGGAAATGCTACGCCTAAGGGAGATCCTCAGTGGATTATGGACCATGGTAAGACTATGTACAAGGAGTTGTCAGCTGAGACGGATGAATTTTTCAATTTCATGTTGAACAATGACTTAATGGATTTAGTTGCTAAAAAAGGAAAAGCAGGTGGTGGCTATTGTACGTTTATTAGTGATTACAAGGCACCTTTCATTTTTTCGAATTTCAATGGTACGGCTGGTGATGTGGATGTATTAACCCATGAAGCGGGTCATGCATTCCAGGTATACTCGAGTCGAAACTATGAATTGCCAGAATATATCTGGCCAACACTTGAAGCCTGTGAAATACATTCGATGAGTATGGAGTTTTTTGCTTGGCCGTGGATGGATAAATTCTTTGAGAATGAAACAGAAAAATATAAGTTTGCTCATTTATCGGGGGCATTATTGTTTATCCCTTATGGTGTTACAGTTGATGAATTCCAACATTTTGTTTATGAACATCCTGAAGTGACACCAGCGGAAAGAAGAGCGAAGTGGCGTGAAATCGAGAAGAAATATTTGCCTCATAGAGACTATGAGGGCTGTGACTTCTTGGAAAGAGGTGGATACTGGTTCAAACAAGGCCATATATATATGAATCCATTCTATTATATTGATTATACTTTAGCTCAAGTGTGTGCATTCGAATTTTGGGAAAAATCAAGAACGGATCGCGAAACAGCTTGGTCGGATTATATAAGATTGTGTAAAGCGGGCGGAAGTAAATCTTTTCTTGAATTAGTGGAACTTGCCAAGCTAAACAATCCATTTGTCGATGGAACTATTAAGAAAATTATTGAACCGATTCAGTCCTATCTTTCGACAGTAGATGATTCTAGAATGTAGGTGTTTATGACTCCGTTTACAGAAGAAGTGGTTCGAATCATAAAGCATATTCCATCGGGTAAAGTAATGACATATGGTCAAATTGCTAAAGAAGCGGGGAGCCCTAGAGGTGCTAGACAAGTTGTGCGGATCCTTCATAGCATGAGTGAAAAACACGGATTGCCTTGGCATCGTGTCATTAATAGCAAGGGCGAATTGCCTAAAATTGGCGGTGAGACAGGCTATTTGCAAAAGAGTATGTTGGAAACAGAAGGTGTTGTGGTATCAGCGGATTTCAAAGTAGACTTAAGTAAGTATCGATACTAACAAAGAGCGTTTGAACAGTAAAATATAAAGGATGGTTGAATAGTGTTATTCAACCATCCTTTCTTTTGTCGTGCAAGATCACTGTTTATTGTTTGGTACAATAATGTGGAAACCGAGGTGATGATTTGCGGATTCAAACGGTATTATAGAGCCCTGTAACCCTTTGGCAATGATGTGTCGTATGAGATAGAGCTCAAGTCCACTGCTGTCTTTAATAAAGTCAGCTTCATAATAAGGATTGAATATCCGTTCTTCGATATTTGGTTGCCAAGGGATAATGTCGTTGTATTTAATATGCATGCCATCGTCATCCTCGAAAAGCTGAATGAGAATCTCCTTGGATTTAAATTCTTTAGAGGCTCGAAGAGAGTGATGAATCAAGTTGCTGAATAATTGAGTAGCTACATCCATTGGCAAGTAAGCAAGCAATTGATCATCGCCATCTATGGTGATATCAAGTGTCGTATTTAAATGTTCGGAAAGAACATTTTTGATTGTATGATGAATGTGGGCCTTTAAAGGTATAAATCTCAAAGATTCCTTTGTATAATCGGTTGTTAATTGTCTTAAGCTATCCAGTATATTTTTCAACAGTAGTTGGTTATCACTTATGAGTAATGCACTCTGTTCAATATCAACAAGTGACGGTTCAGATTTTTTCAATAAGAAATCTGCAGCGGTCATTGATGTTGTAATAGGCGTGCTAAGTTTTTGGGTCAGGTGTTGGATGAGATCGCTCAATACTTCTGCTTCGCGCATTTCAACAATTGTCTCTTGTGCACTGGTTAATGATGTAATGGTGTTCTCTAATTTTTGGTTAGTTGTCAGTAGCTCACTTGTTCGTTCTAGAATATTGTCTTCAAGAGAATCATTGTGATGACGTAATTCTTCAATAACTGCTTTTTGCTGTTCTCTCATCTGATCAATTGTTGTTGCGAGGATGCCTATTTCAGATTTTTGAGCAATTAGGTGGTCATCAACGGGGGATTCAAGATTCCCTTCTCCGATTGATGTGACAATCTGTGTAAGGTATTCAATAGGTCGAGAGATATATTTTCCTATGATGCTCCCGAGAATGATGAAAATACCAATACCACCAAGCAAGGTGTAGATAAAGGAACGTCGTGTATCTTCAAGGATTGTATTGACTTCATCAAGGGGTGGCGCAATGCCGATTACCCACCCGTTATACAAGTGAGAGAATCCCATGATTTTGTCGCTACCAAAAAAATTGTATTTTAGTGTACCATGTTTATAAAGGTTTATGCGATTACTGATTGGAACATAAAGACCATCTTCCATGGTCCGCATATTGATGTTATCACCTAATATTGGGTGGACAAGAATATCGTGATTACTGTTCATCAAAAAAGCATAGCCAGTTTCAAAAACAGTTATCTTATAAATAAAGTTTTCGAAATCCTCGAAGAGGATATCTGTGCCTACAACACCGATAATCTTTCCGTTAACGATAATGGGTTCGGAATAGGTGATGATTTTCTTTTCTAAAAAGTAATCGTAGTAGGGATCGGTCCAACGCCCCTGTTTTTTTAAAATAGGGAGTCGCCACCAATCCAAATCCTCAGTTTGCACCTCGAGATCTTCAGGTGTAAGAAGGTCTTTTTGCCATTTAAAATTTTCCTCGCCTGTGCGTATATAGACAACATCCGCCAACTGTCCAACAGCTGAAGGATCCAAAACAATGTATGTACTGTAACTGGAAGGAAGAGATTTAATGGTTTCAAGCACAAAAATTTGCATTGTGTCGATATAGTTATTCAATAGTTCAGCGCCAGATTCATTTGTTGTTTCTAGCGCATTAAAACTAGACTGAGCGGTGATGTTCAGACTTTGGACGTGACTTTCTATTATAAGTAGTTTTGTTTCCAGTTCGGCTGATTTTTGTTGTGCTATGGATTCGAGTCGATGAGCAGTCTCGTTTTCTATAGCAGTTGTCGCTGTTGTGAGCGTAATGAGTCCAGTTGTCCCTAAAGACAATACAACAAATATTCCGATAACAATGATAATGGTTGTACGGATTTTTCTCATGTCTCTCTCCTTTGTATATAGTCTTATTTTACCCATAGTTAATGATAATTACTCAAAAATAAGGTACACTGAAATTGCAACTGTAGAAAAGCATATTGAGGAGAAAAAGATGAAATATATTACATATGGCAAAACTAATAAAAATGTATCGATTGTTGGATTTGGTGGACTTCGGTTTGATTTGGACAAGTCGAATGAAGAACTGTCTCACTTAGTGGAGTATGCTTACGATAAGGGAATCAATTATTTTGATACAGCACCTGGGTATTGTGATGAAAGAAGCGAAGCAATATTTGGCATTGCGTTTGAAAGAATGCAGCATAATCAGAAATGTGATTTTTTTGTTTCAACAAAGGGTCGACCAACTGTTTTTGATACGGCGGAAAAGGCCATTGAAGGCGTAAAGGCATCACTTCAAAAGCTTGGCGTCGATAAAATAGATTTTTACCATATTTGGTGTTTAAGGAATATGGATCACTACGATCTTGCGATGAAACCTGGCGGTCAATATGAAGGTCTCTTAAAATGCAAAGAAGAAGGATTGATTGACCATATAGTCTTTTCATCCCATCAACCAGGTGAACAAGTTCTAAAAGTCCTAGAAGAAGGTAGTTTTGATGGTGTCACAATGGGCTTGAACATATTGAATTATGGGTATCGAAAAAAAAGTGCTCAAGTGGCACACTCTAAAGGGATAGGTGTTGTAGCTATGAATCCACTCAGTGGCGGGACAATACCCAATCATGAAGAGGCGCTGGCTTTTTTGGCGAACGATGGTGAAACAGCCACTGATGCAGCGATTCGATTCAACCTATCTTGTCCGGAAATAACAGTGACGCTGATTGGATTTAATAACGAATACGAGATTGATCACGCTTGTAGTTTGGCGGATGATATAATTTCAAATGACGAGGCGATGTACAATCGTATTCAACATAAACTCGGTGATAGTATGAAGGCGATATGTACCAGCTGTGGCTATTGTGATAATTGTCCTGTAGGAATCAATATTCCAGGATATATGCTATTCTATAATGAAAAAGAGATGTTTCAGAAGAGCGATGATCAGATGATTGAAATGGTCTATGGCTTAGAATACTGGAATTATACTCAAAATGCAGCAGTTACAGCAAATGCTTGCATTGCATGTGGTAAATGTGAACGTGAATGCACGCAGCATTTATCGATCATCGACCGTTTGAATGAGATTGCATCCTGGGAAACGTCTGGAAAAGATCAAGTGACAGTATAAAGTAGGTGTTTAGATGAAAAGAAGTGTAAAAATAGGCATAATGATTTTATTGATGGCCAGTAGCACCATGGTGCTAATCAGTGGCAGCCTTTTAAAAGGATTTGCTTTGGCAATTCTGGCGATCATTGGTATATATGTGTTGGAGAAAAGACAGGTGAACCGGACGCTAGCATACTTTGAACCGCTGTTGTTAAGATGTGGTCGTCTTACATATGTGGAAGAAGGCATTACACTTTTAAAAGGCACTTTAGTATTTAAAAAACGTTTTACACAACAAATGATATATATTGAAACGGCGCTTCAAAATAGCAAAAAAAGATATGAAGATGCATTAAATATTAGCCAGCCGTACGCACAAAACAAAAAAAACGACTATCATCATCAGCTAAAAATAGAGCGCCAATATGCATCGCTGAAATTGGGAGATATTGTCGAAGTGAACCAACTGCCTGTCGGTCATAAGGAGAAGTTGGTTTATGCACTATTTTTAATGGAAACAAATGAAGACGCTGATGCAATCAACGTCCTACTGACTTTAAGAGAAGAAGAGACTGGGAATATGATTTTTAAGGAAGTTAATGCCTTACTGGCAATCCTATATCAACGATGTGGGTCGGAAGAGGCGGCCTATTATCAGGTGATAGCGGAGTCCTTCGACGAGGAACAGGAAATATAGACAAGAAAACGATGTACCGTTACTTAGGTACATCGTTTGTATTTTTTGTTTTATTTTCGTACATGCGACGATCAGAAATTGTCATTAACTGATCCATATCACTGCTGTCAGATGGATAAACAGCAACGCCGTAACTAAAACGCCCATTGAATGTCACGTCACCACTGCTGATTGTATGACTACTGAATTCTTTTTGCGCTTCTAATAATTTTTCGAGAATGGCATCGGTGGTTGTAACCAAAAATAGACCGTTGAATTCATCGCCTCCTACGCGAGCAAAAATGTCTTTGTCGATGAAATAGTCGCTTATGAATGCTGAAAAATATTTCAGATAGTCGTCACCTGCACCATGACCAAAGGTATCGTTGATTCCCTTTAAGTCATCCAAGTCAAATGTAACTAGAACTAGCTTCTTATGTTCACTGACAGCGGTTGCTATATGTTCGCCAAATGTTTCGTTGAAATAATGACGGTTCATTAAATTGGTTAATCCATCATAACGAGACAATCTCAGGATGTTTCTATTAAGATTAAAAACTTGTAAAATTGTTGGGATTTGCTCTCCAATATAGTTGCTGATTTCACAATCGATCTTGCTGAAATGATGATTGCGTGAACTGTTAAAAGTGAGGATAAACTTAAGAATTCCCTCATCAAAAGTTGGGACATAAAGTGTTTCGTGTATCAACAATCCTGTTGATGGATCGACGATAGGTTGGTGTTGACTACCATATGATTGAACATTGCGTATGATTTTAGAACGATTGAATTGACCGTTGGAGTGTTTATAGATATAGCTGTCTTTTAATGGAATCGAAAAGTTCTGGGCTTCACCTTCATGATCATATGTACAACTGTAAATTTCCATAAAATTATCCTCAGTGATATTTAAGATAGAAGCGTTGTCACAATCTTCAAAAACAGGAAGTAATTTGTGTAACAAATCGAAATTAAGATCACTTTCAGTAGTATATGTAGTAATGGCATGACTAATACTGATAAGAATATCCTTAACCATATTTTGCTTTTCTATTAAGCGTTGACTTTCCTTATGCTCCGTTATGTCTAGAATGATACCTACAATGCCTGTGATGTCGTTATCGGAATCCAATAATAAACTTTTTTTGAATATAATATCTCGGCAATTTCCAAATTGAGTTTGAAAAGTAGATTCAAATACTTGTACCCCGCCTTCACGTACTAAATCTCTATCAGCATTGGCGTATACTTCCGCCAATGGTCTCGGAACGAGATTGTAAATGGTTTGGTTAGTAATTTCATTCATCGGACGACCAATGAATGCTGCATAAGCACTGTTGCAATATTTGAAATGACCATTGATATCTTTATAAAACATTGGGCTTGGAATTATTTGAATAAGCGTCTCTAAAAAATTGATGTTTTTACCGATAAGGGTAAAAACTTGTTTTAAAGAGGATAAATTGATGATTGAACCACAACCGTGTGTCACTTCGTTATCGGCATTACGATAAAATTGTCCGTCGAGTCGAACCCATAGCTCGTTGTCCGATGTAGCGCGCAATAAATATTCAGTTTTACTGGTATACCCTGTCAGGAAGGCTTCCTTGATAGACACGTTAAAAATATCTACATAATCTGGATGTAGAATATGCTTTGTGACAAATTCTATGGATCCATCAAAATTTTGCATATCGATTTCTAAGATGTCTGAAATGTTCGATGAAAATGAAATAATATTTTTGCTGACATCCCATTCCCACGTACCAACTTCAGTCTCGCGTAATGCATATTCCAATAAGTTCTTATTTTTTTGAGCGAGGAAACTCGTCGAATCATTCATAATAATGCCTCCTTAGGATAATAATATACCCAGCAGTTAATAATTAAATCCTTTAAAATGATACGCTTGAAAACTTTATTCACCGGGTATAATTATAAAAAGGATTGAAGGATTGGAGACTTATGAGAAAGAATTCATTAATATTAATTTTCATTTTAATAGGATTGTTAGGGGCTTTTGTCTACTACAACGTCCGTGCGATTAATGAAGAAGCGTTGTTGCGAGTAGAAGCAGGTTTGAATAAAGAGATGAACCGTGTATCCTTAGAGTTTAATGAATGGATAAATGGTGAAATTGTTGTGTTTGAAACAACTCGGGACATCATTGAAAATGTACCAATAGAGTTACTGAGGCGCAATTCTATCGATAATCCATATTTGAGTGGGACAGAGGGTACATCAAAACCATATATTGCTTATGAAGATGGTGTCTTGATTTTAGGGGATAATCGAACGGTGAGAAAAGATTACGATGCAAAGGAAAGGATTTGGTATCGTAATGCTGCTGAATCTATGGATACTGCTATTAGTGATGTTTATTATGGTGCTGAGTTTGGTTTGCCAATGATTACGATGAGTGCGCCAATACGTCAAGACGGAGAATTGATAGGTGTTATTGGAAAGGATGTTTTGTTAACGGATATTCTTGACAGTCTAAAAGGATCGTTGCATATTTCTGAAGCCTATGCTTATGTTATCACAGAGGATGGGCATCTTCTTGCACATAGTCGCGATGCGCAATGGGAAGGGGAAGAATTTGATGTGTTACCACTAGAAGATAGTGATGAGATCAAAGAAGCGGTGTTGCAAAGGAATGAGAAAACAATCTTTTATTCCTTTAACAATATGCCGGTTATGGCAGTCATTCATCGTATAGAAAAAGTAGATTGGATTATCGCCGTAGCGATTCATCAAAAGTATGTGAACGATGAAGCGGGTGTTTTTTCTAGAGAAACAACAATCATCAACATTTTATTTTTCATCGTGATGTTGCTTGTCGTAAAAAATCTATATCGGTTGGAAAGGGTGGTCTTCAATACGAATGAAACATTAAGAAATAAAGTTTATGAGCTGCATTACGCTTATGAAGAAATAGATGTCATGAACCAGCAACTGGA
>Ga0209272_10001562_pt1 | contig 14358 bp, 13 predicted proteins | sample tdDd002_FD_187125 | JGI IMG/M metagenome (GOLD analysis project Ga0209272, IMG submission 187125) | Marine sediment microbial communities from the Atlantic coast under amendment with organic carbon and nitrate - tdDd00.2 (SPAdes)... | ecosystem: Environmental > Aquatic > Marine > Coastal >... | reverse complement strand
TGTGTTCAATTAATAATATAAAAAGTGGTAAATGTACAGAGGATTGTACCTTCTGTTCTCAATCTATCCACTTCAAAACAGGTTCACCGACTTATGATCTTATCGATCGTGAGAAAGCACTTCTAGCAGCTCAAAGTTTAGAAAATCAAGGCGTTCATAAACATTCACTGGTGAGCAGCGGTAAAGGATTAGATCCAAGTGATTTAGATTCTTTAATAAATATATATGAAACTCTAAAAGAAGAAACTGCACTTTCGCTTTGTGCATCCCATGGTATCTTAACAAAAGATCAAGCAATGAAATTAAAAGCAGCTGGTGTGAAAAGATATCACCACAACTTGGAGAGTTCCGAATCATATTATAAACATATTTGTACAACACATACATATCAAGATCGAATCGATACCATTAGGGCGTGCCAAGCTGTTGGATTAGAAGTCTGTTCAGGCGGTATATGGGGACTTGGAGAAACTAGAGAAGACAGGATTGATATGTTGTTAACATTAAGAACTTTAAATGTCGATTCTGTACCGATTAATTTTTTATGTCCCGTTGAAGGGACACCTTTGGAAAACAGCTTGCCAGAAGATCCAATCGAAATAATGAAAACTTTGGCAATCTATAGAATTGTATTAAGAGATAAGGAAATTCGTTTAGCCGGGGGTCGAATGCAACTTGAAAATTACTTGGAACAGGTTTATAGATGTGGCGTTAATGGTATTTTGACAGGGGATTATTTAACAACGACTGGATTTACCGTTCAAAGAGATATAGAGTTATTAAAGGAACTAAATTACACAATTTAACCCACTTTACAGTGGGTTTTTTAGTAGACTATATGACTCTAAATACTCGAGAAACTTCTTTTCAGTTAATATTTCATTGGTAACAAATTCCCCTTTTAAATACAAACTATAAGTCGTGAATGGGGAAATTGCTGATTGTGCTTTTTCTTTTGTATCCAGTAAAATAACATTTAAATTTACTTGATGATTTTCAGCCAATGATTTAATCAAACCAACATATTTTTCGGTATGTGGACATTGATGTGTGTAATATAATAGGTTCCCTTCTGTTTCTAAAGACACTTGGTCTTTAAACTTAGGTTTAATAGTCTCCTCAAATGGCATATACATCAAATCATAAAATCCCAACGAGTCACATACCTCAAATCCTTTTTTCTTTAAAAACTTCGGATCGGACAAAAAAGGTTTCTTTTTATTAGATGACAGAACCACCAATCCTTTTTTGCCTTTGACTTTTGAATCTTCAATGCACTGAGTCAACAATTGACTTCCATACCCCTTTTGTTTAAATTTACCCGATACCCAAAAACAATTGATGTACATATAATCCTTTGCAGTAATAGGTGCAAAAGCTGATTCAGCAGGTATATACTCAATAAATACTTTACCTCTCTCATCAAGTTTATTAAATACCAAACCATCACTCAATCGTTCCTTTAACCATTTTTTCTTAAGTAAAACACCTTTATCCTTGCCTGAAATAGAACAACAAATATGTTCGTGTTCTAAGTTGTCATTTGTGATTATTTTAAACATCATAACCTCCTTGTTCATACCATAACAAAAGAACTACGACACCTGTATGTCATAAATAAAACCTACCCAAAATTGAGGTAGGTTCAAACTAAATTTTAGCCATATCTTTTAGTTCATTACTCATACGTTCGATATCATCTAACATACCATTGACTTCATTTGAAACGGTTTCTTGTACATTAACTTGAGATAATACCTCTTCTGTAGCAGCAGCGTTTTCTTCTGTAGCAGAGGAAACGCTAGATATTTGATCTTGAATATTGAAAAATTGTTTTTCTGTATTGGCAATAACATCCATTTCATTTTCAATCAACTTATAAGCTGTATCAAATGAAGATTTTACATTGGCAAATACTTCAGATAAACTATCCATAATATCATTACCTTCTGTCACAGCAACTTTACCAACGCCTACTTCTCTTTCTGCTTCTGAAGATACCGTTAAGACTTTTTCTGTAATCACTTTAATATGTTCTGCTTGTTTAGATGATTCTTCAGCTAACTTTCTTACTTCTTCTGCAACAACACTAAATCCTCTACCATGTTCTCCAGCACGCGCCGCTTCAATAGCTGCGTTTAATGCCAATAGATTTGTTTGTTCTGAAATATTCGTAATCCCTTGAAGTGCTGTTGTAATATCAGCCATACTGTCTTTTAAATCCACTACGGTAGAATAACTTAAATCTATTGCCTCACCGATTTTCTCCATTTGTCTTGCAATATCAGAAACACTCTCTCCACCTTGATTCAGATCTATCTGTGTCATCTTAAACGATTCTTCAATACTCTTCATCGCATTTAATGTCTCTCGCATATGATCGACCGATTCTATTGCGATGACATTAATCGTACCCAGTCTCTCTGCACTATGTTCACTGGTTGTACTCACTTCCCTCATAGACTGAGCCACTACTTTGGTTGATTCCTCTACGACATCCATACGTGCATTACATAAACTAACACTCGTAGATACCTCTTCTGCATTTGATTCTATATTTTTTATGATATGGTCTAAATTATTACTGGTTGTTGATGCTAACTCACTCTCTTTTAATGCATCTGAGATATACTGATCACCCCAAGCTGTAAGAACATATATCACACCAACTACACACATGTAAACCGCTATTCTAGGGAAGAACTCTCCGATATTTGCAAGTTCTTCACCCAGTAAACCTTCTGGATTTATCATAAAAACAAGAACCAATAGTAAACTGAATATCCCGCCATAAATGGCAACCATTTTTTTCTTGAAATAAATTGCTACTAAAACGACACCTAAAATATAAACATTGAACATTCTTGGAACACCACCTTTTGTGATGGATAAACCAAGACTAGCTATCGCAGGAATCATGGAAATAATAAATCCTTTTACCTGATAATTCATTTTAATAAAATAAATAATGGTTACAAGTACCGCTGTACCTATAATTGGTATAATGGCTTCTAAAGCATATGACATCCCACCATTTAGAAAAGCTGTTAACTCTAATACAATACAAAAGATATAAATAATAAGTATGTTAAACCTCTGTGCTCTTTTTACATATTGATCCATGGTCCCTCCAAGATAGTTTTATTTAATACTATTATTTTCTCATATAGAGATTTGATTATCAACAAAATTAAGTCAAGCTTCCTTAAAATTTTGTTATAAACATCTTAACACAATAATTATATCGATACAAAGCTGAAATTAATTTAGATACAGGAAAACCGACTGTCATATAACAATCGGTTTCATCTAGATTCCATTTTATTAATAATCAATATAGCCGGCTAATACTTCTGATAAGTTGTATCAATCTTCTAAAGGCTTCTGAACAATGCCTATGAATAAATCACAGCCACTTAACTTATCTTTAATAACAAACATAAATGGTTTGTTACAGTTCATTACTGGAATTTCCTCTGGTTCTACTGGCATCTCAGTCGTTTCCATTTCCAGCACAGTTACCGCTGCAGCTTCTGTACCTTCTTCATCTACTTCAATTGTTGTATTCTGTAAAACTTTAGAAATGTAGACTTTATCAGAGTCTGTCATATTCATAAATTCTGCTGTTTGTGCGTTAAATACAGAAGGCATTCCCAATGATTTTAATATATCTTTTAAATCATTTTGACTACTAAACTTGAATTTAGGGAAATATAAATCAACCGTTTGATAGTCAAATTCATGTATCGTGGTCTGATTATATCTACTCATAAAGTCTTCTAAACTCCCTCTTGGAAGAATAACATACATTGAGGCATCCGAATAATCTAGGCATATAATCTGTACATCATCAGATTCATAGTATTTATAACGATCTTCTTTATGCATCATCTGAACAGATACGGTGTTCATATTACTTAGAGTAAATTCCTCTTCTTTAGTATAATAATCTGAAAACTCATCGGTCCACTGTCCTTTAAAATACAAAGTGTTAATCAGGTAAGATATATCATATGCATCTGTTTCTTTTATTGTATCTTTTAAGAGACCGTTGGTTTTATCCTCAATCCAAGCATTCATTGTATCCTTTGTTGTAACATCACTAAAATCAACAGTATAAACATCACCATCATAATTTTCCTTAATGGTATTAAGATAATTTTCTCTGATTTTCAAATTATCTCTCTTAAACCAAAATGAATTGGATAAATTAACAGTCGTTGTGTAGTCTTTCTCTAGATTAGAAATCTCATTAAAATGATTAATCAAACTATTGTAAGTTTCGTTTAAAGTCCCATCCGATTCTAGATTTAAAACATCTATTATTTCAGTTTGACTGATACCACTCGCACCATTTTCTAACATAGATAGAGCACTCGTTAAACTCAGTGGTGAAAATAAGATATTTACAGATTTATCATTTTCATATAACTTTCGAAATACTTCTAAACCTGTCTTGTTAATACCTTTTATCACTTTCTGATCGATATTATATTCATAACTGGAAAGTTCATTAAATAAACCGTCTACTTCAAGCGGTTCTTTTGATGCCTCCTTTGGATTACATCCCATCAGACTTACTATTATCAAACACCATAAAATAATATAAAATCTCTTCATCATAAGTTATCTCCTATTAATCATAAAATCATTTTGATTATATTATATCCCTAATACCATAATAAGGAAATACAATCAAATGATTTTAATAAAGAAACTACTTACCAAAGATTTTTACTAAAACACATTTACATCTCTTGCCTTCCACTTCTCCATAAGTAAAGTTATGTAATAATAAATGATTCCACCAACTCCTATTTTAAATATTAAAATAAAAAAAAGACTTATTCAGTCTTTTAGGTTACTCTATTTCAACACAAAAATCTGTGAGGGCTTAAGAGAAATTTATTACTTATAATATTCTATCTCGGTTAATATACCTTCACTTCTAAAGACATTCCTATGAACGATCCCAAATCCTTTTGCATAATGATATATAATTTGCTCTCTCTCATCAATGCTATAGGTGACTTCTACTGTATCTAACACTCCAAAGACTGTTTCAATCGGAAAATCAACGGCTGTAATTGTAGCAATTCTAGATTGATCAGCCCAACTTTCTCCTAATTTGATTTCCTTTGGTAGAATAATTCTTTCAAATGGTACAAAGTTATCCCCATCCCATGAAATTGCAGTCACTTTCACCGCTTCATCATATTCATATCTGCTTTTTACTGCATCATTATTTTCAAACTTAAATACTACATCTCCAATTCCATCATTAAAATCTACTGTCCATGAGTCATCAGAATTATAATTGAAATTATGTATAAACCCGCGCTCTTTGTATCCACCAGAGAACACTTTTTTCTTAATGTCAGTTGGAAAATATTCTTTAGCATTTGAAAATTCATTTGTAACATTGATTTGTATATTGGAGTCTATTAATCCAAGCAAGTGATATAGATCATCATAAACATATATATCAATTTTGTCTCCATATTCTAAAGCCGAATATTTAAGTGTAATGGTATCATCATCGGCAAAATATTCTGCCGTTGAATCATATGAATCATACTTAAGATCATCAGTTATGTTATCGTGTTGATGTATGATTTCATTTATATCATCGTCTATCAAAGTTGGTGGTCTTACAATATTTATCTCTAATTCAACAAAATCAGAGTCAACCACTATTTTCCCGTTTTTAGGCAAAGGAAAACTTCTATCTGCGGTATGAACAATTGCTTCAATATCGTAGGATTTTTTTGCAAGATCCGATCTTATATCATAATAAATATCATAATCGGCCCATTTATTTATCACGAACTCATAATCATCAATCTGGTTATTTAAACTACTGATTGTTTCGATTGCATCAGCATATTCTGTGGTTAAATCATTCAATTTTTCAACTTCACTTTCAGAAGAAGATAACATTTCTTCTATATTGAGTTTACTCTCTTCCAGAGTATTATTTCTGCTGATTAGCACTATCATAGTACAAACCATGATAAATATTATCACATAAGTAATTGCATTTTTCTTCATCATATTTCCTCCCACTATAAATAATAATTACCCATTTGAGCAGTTCTAACTGAAATATTAGAAGCTTGCATAGCTTTTAATAATTTATTCATTTATATTATAATCTTATTAATTATTCTCTTATATGATTTCGAACTAATATGTCTAATATTAACATGTAAATACACCAATCAAGTGATTTTACTACTTATAACTATTCACCAATAAGTTTTACCAGACACAATTCTCTCTCTTACCATCGGATTCACCATAGCGAATTATACCCAATGTAAAATATTAAAAAGTCGAAAAGAATTTGGGTATTAGCTAACATGTGCAATGACTCTGCACGTTATTTATCAAAACAACATTTACATGAAAACAATCCGCATATTGATTCCTAATTGCTCATTTTTTGTATTTTATATACTATAATAAGATGAAGTTATTTATCCATTCAAAAGGAGGAAACATGAAAAAATCAATTTTAGTGTTAGTTTCGATAATACTTTTGACTGGTTGCTCAGATAAGAACATTAAAGCAAATTCATCTATTGAAGTAACCACTTATAATGAAGTCATCAAAGATGACAAAGTAGTGTTTGATGGTATCTCGTATGATATTCAATCAGTCTCTACAGAAACAATAACCTATGATAAGCATGACAATCAAAAAAAAGTGACGAAATGTACTGATGGTGATTTGTATTCTACATCTTATTACGATTATAAGGGTGATCAACTCTTAAAGGTTAAACAGGTTAATGAAGATGGATCAGAAATCATCTCAAAGTACTCATACGGAGATGGTTTTGTGAGAGTGAGTCTCATTATTTCAGATGAGGAAGTGTCTAACATAGCAACTTCATATACGGATGAGAATGACAGAATATTGAAAACTGATATGACGGAAGATGGAGTGGTTACAACGATAAGCACCTATCATTACGAAGAAGATGAACTGCAAAAAATGCTCAGTTACCGTGAAGGGAAATTGCATACAACTTACAACTTTGAATACAACAATATTGGAAATATGATTATGCGTCACACCATACATCATAATCAAGATGACTATATAATAGTTGAATTCTTTGATTATGAGTATAATGACAATATGTTGCCAATAACCATCACAAAATCCTGGATTCGCTCAGAAAGGGAAGATTTTAGTATCACAATTAACTAGTCTTGAAAATCACTTAAAAATCCTCCTCTTTTGACCAAGAGGAGGATTCTAGTTATTCACCAATATTTTTGATTAAAATCCTTTTCTTTCTCAAGCCGTCGAACTCACCATAGCGAATAATTATGAATGGCATGGAATCTTAAAGCAGCAGAGCAAAACAACTAGATTTCATCCTTTGAAAAGCACATATAAGTATCATAACCTTTATATCCAACTATCGAAGCACTTTCACTATACATTCCTTCAGGTACAAAATTAACAATTTCCTTTACATCCTCATCCATCCAACTTTTGGTGCTGATATAAAACAATTCAGCCACCACTTGTTCATTTCTATAAGGCTCTAACACCTCACAACCATATACTTCACCAGAATCTCCTGATTTGGCTCTAGTAAATACACTGCCCATAATCTTATCGTTCTCTAATAGAACATGAATTTTCCATTGATTCATAACTTCATAAATACGATCTGAAAGCCAATAGTAACCGTGATACTGAGTATCGTGGAAGACTTTATACTCCTCCATTCTATCCTCTGTCAAAACTTGAATATCATGTTTCAGTTCTATTTCAGTAAGCTGATCAGGTAATATTGACATTTGAATCGTATCATCTGTGCATGTAAAGCCTTGAGCAACTAAGAATTCTTGTGAAAGCATATTAGTTTTTGTTGTACCAAAATTACATTTAAATCCTTTATATTTAAGTTCTACATAATCCATAATTTCTGTTGCTAATTTTGTGTATAAACCTGATTGTTGAATATATGGTCCTTGTACGCTAAAATACTTATTCTTTTCATCGAGTAAAACCAAAGCAATACCTTCAAGTTTACCTTCTATGTATACTCCAATAATTTCATCACCCCTTTGAAATGTTTTTAATAAGCTTTTTTCTATTTCATTCAAAGAGTGATATGGTGGTGTAGTTCGTTTACTTTCATCTTGATAAACATCCCACATGTATTGTGAAACAACACAAATCTCATCTTCTTCTATTATCTTTATCATTTTTCCTCCATTATGTACTTCCGCTGAACATCACATCTACTTCAATAATAAAGTAAGGAATTTCCAGATTCAATAATAAAGTAATAACTATTGTTTACATTAACATTACACCCATGAAACAGTTTCCTCAGTTTAATCCAAGATGTACACAAATAAATATAACTCCTCAAATATGTGAGGAGTTATGGATTATTCACCTATTATTTTTACAAGTACTCTTTTATTACGCAGTCCATCGAACTCACCGTAGCGGATTATACATATTGTAAATTTACACAATATGCAATTGCTATAACGAATGAAAACAAAAAGACATGGAATATATATCTTCCATGTTTTTTATATTAGTTCGCTGTAGTGAGTAAGCCCAAATGGCAAGGTATACAGCATGTCCTTTAGTTAAAATGGTTATGCTCAATTATTGTTAGTTTCCAATTCACTTGATTGATGCAGTAATCACATATGGATGCTTTCCCTCTACATTTACAAGGCTATAGTTACCATAAGATTCTATGTCTTCTGCCTTCTCAAATCCAAAATTCCAAACCATTTCAAACCCAAAAAGAAGTTTACATGACCATTTAGTAAGTCCATTTATAAAGCCTTTTGTATATTTTTTTTCAATTGTATCCATAACAAGTTGAGAATTGGTAAACCTTCGTGATATTTCACCTAGAAGTTTTTTTACATCTTCTTCTTGCAGGTACATGAGTAAACCTTCCATTGCAATTATAAAATTACTATTCCCGTTTTTAGTTACTTCGTCGATCCAAGAAAAATCCAAAACAGAAGAAGATATCATTTTATAGTCTATCTGATCTCCTAATAACTCTTTTTTTTGGTCAATAACTTCAGGTAGGTCAAGCTCTATATAAATGCAATCTTTTTTATCTATCCTCCAATACCTCGTGTCAAATCCACACGCAATGTTGATGACTGTACATGGTTGATTTTTAGATATATAGTCGTTTACAATACGATCTATAATACTATCTCTCAGAACAACTGTCTTGGCATCGATTTTCCCAAATCCGCTATAATACTTTTTTATTTTTAGAATACTTTTCTTTTCTGATTCCGATGCTAAGTCGATTAATTTATTTAAACTTTGTACTGACATTGGATCATTAAAGTCCGACTTCAGATCTTCCGACTGTGTAGCTCGGCATGCCATTGTTATAATAGCTGTCTTTGAAACATCTGATAAGTTCAATATTCTGCCTCCCTTCTATAACTATAATACTTGAATACCCATCTTTCAGAACAATATTCAGTGAAAACTTTACTCAGAACTATGATGTCAATATACTATAACTACAGAAAAAAAACTCCTCTTGATAAAAGAGAAGTTTTCGATTATTCACCTATTATTTTTACCAAAACTCTTTTATTACGAAGTCCGTCAAACTCGCCATAAAAGGCTTGCTCCCAAGGTCCGAAATCAAGTTGTCCATTTGTAATGGCCACAACTATTTCTCTGCCCATAATCGTACGTTTTAAGTGTGCATCCCCATTGTCTTCATAACCATTGTGATCGTATTGATCATAAGGTTTTTCAGGTGCTAACTTCTCTAACCATCTCTCGAAGTCTCTATGCAAACCACCTTCGTCATCATTGATAAATACACTTGCTGTAATATGCATCGCATTACATAGAAGTAAACCTTCTTTTATACCACTTTCTTTTATACAGTCTTCTAACGTTGGTGTGATGTTTTTATAACCTCTTCTATTAGGAATTCTAAACCATAACTCTTTTCTATAATGTTTCATATGTCCTCCTAAACAGACTCTATATAGTCAGCCAATTCTTTACCAATATCAAATAGTGCATGTCCTCTATCCATAATTCGAATATCACTTGTAGGTATTAATGTTTTCACCCGATCGGCACTCTTTTGTGTCTGCAGCAGTTGATCTTTACGTCCAGCCATATAAAGTACAGGCATTGATAGTTTTTTAAGCGCTTCATCATCAAAGGTTGGTAATGAACCTATTCTAGGATTAAAGTGTGACATCATCATCTCAGTCACCTCACAAACCTCCTTTGGCACTTCTTTTGTGCCCATAGCAAGGGAAGTCATTTGTTTTATACCTCTTTTGCCCATCGTTAAATAAATCAGTGTTTTAAAAACAAATGAAATCCTTGCAGGCGCTAAACCAGATGGTGCTAATAAGATTAATGATCTCAATTTATTAGGATGCGTTACTGCATATTTTAGTGCAATCCATCCACCTAATGAATTACCCACTAAATGAAAAGGTGAAGCATAATGTTTCATACAATCATCTAGCCATAAACTAAATGATTCATCGTCTAAATCAAGTCTTTCTTCTGTACTTCTATTCGGTTCTCCAGGTATATCGATTGCTACTATTTTATAGTTGCTTAAATCTGCCACTTCCCCAATCCACATGCTACTATTACTAGTTGAACCATGAAGTAAAACCAGTAATTCATCACCATCACCCATTTCTAAAATATGAGTGTTACCATAACGTGTTTCAACCATATGACTCTTATAAGGGATTGGCCACCTTTTTAAAATATCATCATAATGAGACATAATAATATGTTTGCTTTCTTCTTTTTTATAGATTGTCATCTCTATCCTCCACCAACATTTGGATGGATTCTAATATAATCTGAGTAAATTCTAGATTACCCCAAATCATGATTCTTAGTTTGTTCTCTGACTTGATATATTGATTTTTTAAAGTGACCTTTCCATATTTCTCATCTCTATGATTAGCTGATGCTAAAAGTAAACTCGATATTTTCTGAGCTTCATCACTACTAACATTATCCATATCTACCACAGTAGATACTTTAACCTCTCCAGATTGCCCAGATACAATTACTTCATTATGTTCTGACCCAGTAAAAACACTTAAATCATGACCTGTAATTCTGTATTGTTTCCCTACTCTTGACGCTTGAAGTTTACCTTCTCTAATAAATTTTCTTATAGTCTTCGGATGCATATCAAGTAATTTTGCAACTTGATCGACTGTATAATAATTGTTATCCATAACAACCTCCTTTTTCAATACAATATCATTTAATATTAACTTTGTAAAGCACTTTAGGGAACTTTGTAGGAATGTAGGGAACTTTCTAGTTTTCTAGGTATTGTTTAACATAATCACTTTTGGGTATCTGACAAGTAAGATTGGAGGATAATATGAACTTAATACCTTACTTAACATTTGAAGGCAACTGCGAACAAGCACTCAAACGGTATCAGGAAATATTTGATGGTGAAATAGTTTATTTACAACGTTTTAAAGATGGACCTGAAATGGGTATCGCTGAGAAATTCTTAGATCGTGTGATGCATGCTCAACTACAGATCGGTGAGATTGTACTTTATTTATCAGACAATTTCCCAGGCACACCGCTTTCAGCAGATAGTCGAATCGGTTTAAATCTCGCATTAGAGGATAAATCAGAACAGAAGAGGATTTTTGAAGTTTTATCAAAAAACGGAAAAGTAACGATGCCATTAGAAGAACAGTTCTGGGGTGATACGTTTGGTTCATTAGTAGATGAATTTGGTATTCCATGGAGTCTAAATTATTCAAATCAAAAAAATGAGTAGACGGATCATTTAAATTGATCCTCTACTCATTTGCATATTTCATAACTTTATAAAATCTGATAATGCCTGTGAGAAATACAATAACATTAAACGCTAACAATATCCAGTAAATATAAGAGGTCAGTAACATCATCAAACTAAATACAATAAAAGTTTCGGTACGTTCAGCAATACCAACATCATAGTACATACTCTTTTTCCCGTCGTTTTTAAACAATGCCCCTGCTACAATAAATGTTGTGAAATTAAATAAAACGGCCACAAAGAAAAGTAAATACATCAAAGTATGTTCGGGATAAGCATGATAAAATCCAAGTATTACAGCCGCCTCCACCATACGATCTAAGATTAAATCCATATAGGCACCTACGGGACTGGATTTCCCAGAAATTCTTGCCACAGTACCATCTAATACATCAAACAACCCTGAAATCCATAAAAGTATCAAAGCTAACATCATCCATTTTAAGCCAATGAATATTGCTGAAATGATTCCAATAATAAATGCGAGTAGAGTTATTACATTAGGTCTTATTTTTAATTTAACAAATCCTTTTGCAATAACATCAAAAAAGGGTTGTACATTTTTTCTAAGTTTAGTATCGATCATAATATCTCCTTGCTCATATTATAACGACGATTAGACTGAGTAGCAAATCAATTAGAAAATTATATTTGAGTATTGCAATTTCACTCTATTTTTAATATGATTGAAAAGAATAAATGGAGGTCGTATGAATAAAAAAATAGATTTATATTTACTAACTGGTTTCTTAGGTTCTGGTAAAACAACATTTTTAAAGTCGTTATTAGAAAACGCTGGTGATCATAAAATAGGGATTATCATGAATGAGTTTGGTAAAGTTGGGATTGATGGTGGTCTTGTAAAAGATAAAGCCAGCGAGCTCATTGAAATCAACAGAGGTTCAATCTTCTGTTCTTGTTTGAAACTATCTTTTGTTGAAAGTCTAAAAGATATGTCTGAAAAACCAATTGATGTGTTATTTGTCGAAGGATCAGGTCTTGCAGATCCATCTAATATTAGTGAAATTCTAGAAGCTACAGAGATTCTAATTGGTGAAGTCTACAATTACTCAGGTTCAATATGTTTGGTAGATGCAGTTAATTTCATAGACCAAACAAAAGATACTGAGACTTTGGAGAGGCAAATCAAACACAGTCATTTAGCTGTTGTCAGCAAAACAGATTTAATTGATAATTACGAAGATATTAAAAGCACAGTTTTAAACTATAATAAAAATATTGATGTCAGCCCTTCTGATATGGGCCGTTTACCGTTTAATTTCTTTACCGATTGGCATAAAGATATTTCAATTATTAAAGATGAAACAACAAATAAAGTTGAAAACAAACCTAAGACATTATCTTTAGAAATCTATGAATCTGTTGAAAAAGAAAGATTTGAATCCTTCTTAACAACATTAAGTCAAGATGCCTTTAGAATGAAAGGTTATATCACTTTAACGACTGGTGAAACTCTACAAGTTGATGTGGTCAATGGTAAAATTGATTATGTTATTGATTTAGAAAATCATGAATCCAGTTTGGTTATCATTTCTAAAATTGGTCCGCAAATCATCAAAAAGATTATTCCAACTTGGGAAACTGAAGTGAATGTAAAATATAAGTTAAAAAACTAAAAAGTACGCAATGCGTGCTTTTTTTATATCCAAATCCACTCATAAAAAAGAACATCACCGAAGTGATGTTCTAATATATTAAGCTTTACTATTTGCTTTATTCCATCTATGACGATCATTAGCATTAAGAACTCTTTTTCTTAATCTAATTACAGCTGGAGTTACTTCAACTAATTCATCATGTTCAATAAACTCTAATGCTTCTTCTAGTGTGAATACTCTAGGCTTTCTAACCTTAACAGCATCATCTGAACCTGAAGCTCTTGTGTTTGTTAACTTCTTGTTCTTACCAGGATTAACAATCATATCGTCTTTTCTAGAGTTCATACCAACAATCATGCCTTCATAAACATTAACGGCAGCATCAACAAACATGATTGCACGCTCACCTAAGTTAAATAAAGCATAAGCCATTGTAGATGTTCTCTCTAAAGCAATTAAAACACCATTAAGTCTCTTTGGTACTTCTCCAGCATAAGGCATATAAGCGTGGAATGATTGTACCATTGTACCTTCACCACGTGTCTCATTGATAAACTGTGATCTGTATCCTAATAAACCTCTAGTTGGAATTACGAATTCTAAACGTGTATAACCATTTTCAGCAAACATGTTTTCCATAGTACCTTTTCTTAAGTTCATTGCACTGATAACACCACCACAATAAGCATCTGGTACATCAATGATAACTTTTTCAAAAGGCTCTTCAACGCCATTTTCAGTTTTATGCATTAATACTTCTGGCTTAGAAACACTTAACTCGTAACCTTCACGTCTCATGTTCTCAAGTAAGATAGATAAGTGAAGCTCACCTCTACCAGATACTTTATAACCATCAGTTGTTGTAAGCTCTTCAACTTTTA
>Ga0209272_10001560_pt1 | contig 14372 bp, 12 predicted proteins | sample tdDd002_FD_187125 | JGI IMG/M metagenome (GOLD analysis project Ga0209272, IMG submission 187125) | Marine sediment microbial communities from the Atlantic coast under amendment with organic carbon and nitrate - tdDd00.2 (SPAdes)... | ecosystem: Environmental > Aquatic > Marine > Coastal >... | reverse complement strand
AGGATTCCAGTTTGATAAAGGAGAGATAGTACTTATAAACTTTTTTGGAGAAAATAAGGAAATAGAAATCTTAGACGATATTGCTATCGAAGTAGCGAAGAGAGGAAGCTACCCAATTAAACTACAAACATCAAGAAGTTACATTAATAATTACTATAGCTCAGTGAATTCTGACTATCTAGTACTACCAAATCAATATTATGACCTTTATAAAATTGCTAACTCTGTTATTGATGTTTTCATGTATCCATTTCCTCAAACAGGTGATGGTTTTCCTATCGATAAGTTACCACAGTATCGACAAAATTTAATGAAAATGTTCTCTACAATAACATCTAATAAAAAATATTATCTACAAATAAATATTCCAACTTCTTCTATGTCAGCACAAGTAAATCTTGATACTGAAAAATACTTCAATATAATGTCTAAAGCTGTTGATATAGACTATAGTATACTAAGATCTAAAACAAAAAATTTAAAAGAGAGATTAAAAAATACCAACAAAGTGATAATTCAGGATCAACAGAATGATATGCTAAGTTTTAATATTACTAATAGAGAATGGTATTTGGATGATGGTATGGGAGATATTCCTGCTGGAGAAATTTATGTAGCTATAATTGAGAATTCAGCGAATGGTTGTATTACTATTCCAAGCGTTTTTATAGATGGTTGCCAATACTTAAATGTTAAACTAATATTTGAGGAAGGATTACTAATAGATTCTAGTGAAAAGAAGCTTATTGATTATCTGGATAAGTTTGGAGAGAACGCAAAAAGAATATCTGAGTTTGGTATTGGATTAAACTCTAGTATTCATGAATTAACTGGTATTCAATCGATAGATGAAAAGAGAATTGGTACTTGTCACATTGCTGTAGGAATGAATAATATGTTTGGTGGAGTAAATGAAACTCGAATACATCTGGATTTTGTTTTTACTCCTAAAAAATTATACTTTAATGATAAAGAAACCACTTTACCAGAATTATTAGAATAGGAGTGATTGATATGGAAAAGATAATTTTATTTAAAAATAAGTTAAATCAAAAATTAAATGATGCAAAAGAGAAAAAAGAAATTCTAGAAACTGAAAAATTATTTGACGAAGCAGTCTTTGAAAGTATTAAAATTAATGTAACTGAGATATTTGTTAAAATGCTTGATATTTGTGAAAAAAAATCCAGTTCAAGCTTAGATCGTTTAATAGAAGAATATTTAAGTTTCTTAAATAATATTCCCAAAAACTGGATATCAAATTTAGAATATGCAAAACAGAATGAAGATTTTGAAACAGTTATGAAAGAAGAGATTAAATTACAAACTAAAGAATCAATTCTTCAATTATTTAATGAGTTGGTGATAAATAATGGAAGCTAACAATTCTATTGAAATATTTAGATGTTTAGGTGATAAATCAAGATTAAATATTATTAATCTATTAATAGAAGGTCCAATGTATGTAGAACTCTTATCAGAATCATTAAGTTTAGCACCTTCGACAGTGTCATTTCATTTGAAAAAGCTAGAAAAAGCAAATCTTGTTCATATGAAAAAAGATCAATACTATTCTATCTATTCACTAAATAAAGATATCTTTGATGTAACTATTGAAAAATTAATTATTGAAAGCTACAGTGAAAAGAACGACCTTAAAAAAAGGATTAATGATTTTGAAAACAGAGTGATAAAATCTTTTTTTGCAAAGGGAAGACTAACAAAAATACCCATACAACGAAAGAAAAGAGTTGTCGTATTAAAAAAAATCATTTCAAATTTATCTGCTGATAAAGAATACACAGAAAAAGAGATAAACGATTTAATTCATCTTTACTATGATGATCATTGTACTCTTAGAAGATGGTTAATAGAAGATAAACTACTTATAAGGAATTCTGGAATGTATATGTTTTCAAAGAATACAAAATAATAAATTTTCAAAGAGCTATCTATACTCTATACTTTATCATTAACACTATGTATAATAAAAATGAAAGGAGTTGGTTAACATGTATAAAATGAGAAGAGGAAACTTTAAATCTTAAAAGACAGGAGGTGGACTTTATAGAAAATACAAGAGTCGAACTTTTAGATTTAACGAATAAAAAGCAATACCTTGATTATGAAAATCTGTTTGTAAAATACTTTTTGGAATTCGAATTTGATGAAAAAGAAAACAATATTAAAATTGTAGAAATTGCAGAAAATTTTGCAGAAATGACTCGAAAACATAAAAACAGATGGATAATATTGTTATATGCAGGAAGTGAATGTATTGGATTTTCATTTACACAAGTTTGTAATTTTGAAAAAATTGATTATTTAACTAATCCTAACCCTGAAATGGAAATAGGAAGTGAAGAATGGGCTTTCTTAAGAGAGTTTTTCATTATCCCTACATTTAGAAAAAAAGGATTAGGAAAATTTCTTCATAATTCTACAATAAAGAAAATTAAACAATATAATGTATCAGAAATATTATTAACCTCTGATGCGACAGATTTCTGGATTAAATTAGGTTATCAAAAGATAAATCTAAAAGGATTTAACGATTTGGAAATATTGAAATTATATATATAAAATAGAATTAGGTTTGGAAAGAAATTAGCGTAACCTTAGACCGTTGAATAAAGAGTTTGTGAATTACAATTATTTGGAATTCATACGCTCTTTTTATTTGTTCTAGGAAGTTCCATTAGAGCTATAACAGACTTTACTAGATAGAAAAAAATAACGCTAATATTTTTTTTCAATTCCCCCTACATTAAATCGAAGATTACGAAAGCACTTAAAGAAAACTTCTGACTCATGGAGACTTGACGAAACTTATATAAGAGTAAAAGCTCTGGTCGTAACTTCGTTACTGCTCGACTATGCACCCTTCCTTGTTTGTGGACCTATCTGTATAGATAAGCAAACATTTAGCGAATTATAGTTATACGTCGATAAATACCAGTACTATTATAATAACGAAAGACGACAAATATCATTAAAAAAGACAACTCCTGTAAAATACAGAAATTGTCTTATTAGTGTTTTGTAATATGAAGTTTTTTTAATAACTGTCCTTTATAAGGGGTCCAATTTAAATTATCCCACACTTCAATTGAAGGGCAAAAGTTTGCAAAAGAACTCATTTCTTCTCCTTTAGCTCCAACAAAGGATGAATTCTTCTAAAAGCATATACACATCCTGATACACCATCATAAAATTTCTTCAACTGATTTGAGAATTGTTCTTCATAATGAATAATACCACCAACTAATTATTAAGATATCTTTTATCTATCATACCAATCTGCTTGTACTTTATATAGATTTGCATATTTTCCATTTAGCTCCATTAACTCATTATGTGATCCATCCTCAACTATTTTTCCTTCGTCAAAGACTATTATTCGATCTGCAATTGCCGCTACACTGATCCTATGTGTAACCATGATAACTGTTTTATCCTGAGACATTTCAATATACTTTTTAAAGATTTCTGTTTCAGCTATTGGATCTAAATTACTCGTTGGCTCATCTAGGATAATAAAATCCTTGTCACGATAGTATGCTCTTGCGATTGCCAGTTTTTGCCACTGTCCACCACTTAATTCAGTTCCACCAATATCTTTACCAAGCATAACGTTAGTATCCTTAAATTCTAAACCTGCATTCATTAAGGCATTATTGATTTCATCTTCGTTTCTGTCTCTTGGATTAGCAAAATAAACGTTATCACTTATTGTAAAAGAAGTATATCTAGCTGGATCTTGAAATACTGCACTTAATTGCTCGTAATGATTAATAGGGTTTATATCCTCTACTTTTTGATCATCAATTAATAATTCACCACTTGTAGGCTTTATCATACCTGAGATTAATTTTACAAATGTGGTTTTTCCAGCACCATTTTCACCAACTAATGCTACTTTTTCCCCTTTTCTTATTTCAACATTTAGATCATCAATAACTAACCTATCTGTAAAAGGGTATCTATAACATAAATTTTTTGTATTTATATCAACCTCTGTAATATTCTTGCCTTCATCTTCTTGTCCAGGTAATTCTAATAAATCAAAGAAAATTGTAGCTTCATTTTTCTTTGATAAAAATTTACCAATTGCTTTGAACAAGGCATGAATATCAAGTGATAAATTATTAACTAGGACAAATACTGCTGCTAGGGTTGCAATGCTAATTATTCCTTTTGTCATTAACACTATAGCAAAAACACTAGAACTAACAGTAGCTATAGATTGTACTACATCATTGAAACCCATAATTAATGATTGCTTCAATTGAATTTTCTTTTCACTAATTAAGTATTTATCACTTCTAGTTTTCCATTTATTATAGAAAAAATCGAATAAATCTAAGGATTTTATTTCTTTTGGTGCTTCTTTAACTAATAAATCTTCAAAATATTGAATTTCTCTTTTTAGTTGTGAGTTTTCCTTATTAAATTTAAAACTTATTTTCTCACCAATGTAAGTAGTATAAAGAGTTGGTATAGCTGCTAGTAAAATAATAAATACTAACGTTGGTTCAATAATAAACAATGTGACTCCTATGGAGATGATTGCAATTAATTTTGCTATTATATAATAACCTTGAACCATAACTTCTCTATTCAATCCATCCCATGCATCACTGGTAAAATCAAAGACCCGAGTAATTAAATCATTAACTTTCGCTACCTCAAGGTTTTCAGGAGAAAGAGATGTTAATTTTTTGTACAATTTTGTATTCACCAGTTCTTGAAATCTATGATGTTGAACTTTATCTAGTCTTTCAATATCTTCATATGATTGAGTGTATCTTCTTAGTAGTTCTTCAATTATCTTTAGTAGATAAAAACTTGTAATTAGAATAATTAATGTTAGTAATTCAGTATCAGAATTAACTTTTTCGATATATGCTTTCCATATTAATGGGATTATCGGCCTAGTAATGCTTAGTAATATGTTAAGCCCTAGAAATAATGTACACATTACTTTTGCAGATGAAAAGACATATTTAAAAAGTTTAAATAAGAAAATAATGCTACTCTTTCTGTCTTTAGATATTCTTTCTTCAATTAATTTTGTATTATCCATTTATATCAACTCCTTCATACCACTGTTTCTGAGAGTTGAACATTTCTGCATAAATACCATTTAAACTAATTAATTCTTTATGAGTTCCTTCTTCGACTATCTTTCCATCACTGATAACTAAAATTCGATCAGTAATCATTGTAGACGCTAATCTGTGAGTAATGAAGATAGAAGTTTTATTCTCAGTTATATCATTAAATTCATGGTATAGATTAGCTTCTGCAACTGGATCTAATTGACTTGTAGGTTCATCAAGTAAAAGAATTGGTTTATCTCCAATTAAGCCTCTTGCTATTGCAATTCTTTGCCATTGACCACCACTCAAATCTACCCCACCTTCAAATTCTCTTCCTAGTAATGTGTCGTAACCGTTTGGTAAATTTTCAACAAATTCTGAAACTTTAGCTTTTTTCACTACATCTAGAAATTCTTTTTCAGTTACATTATATCCGCCGATAACAATATTTTCCTTTAATGTGATACTATATTTTTTAAAATCTTGGAAAATAGGTGCAAATATCATTACTAATTCAGTACTACTAAATGAGTTTAAGTCTTTTCCACCGACAAGTATTTCTCCTTTATTAGGCTTAAAGAGACCTAGGAGTAACTTTATCATTGTCGACTTACCTTCACCGTTCGCACCAACAATTGAAAGTTTTTTTCCCTCTTCTAATTTAAAGCTTACACCCTTTAAAATGTATTGATCTGTTTTAGGATATTTAAACCATACATCTCTAAATTCTATACTATACCCTTGATGTGTATCTTTACCTGTTTGATTATCCTCACTTAATTCAAAATATTTATCATAATAATCGAAGAATTTTATATGATAATGGCTCCATTTCATGAACCCAAATGAATATTGAATTGAATCGTTTATTGGACCGAACATTAATAATGAAATAGCTATAAAAGTACCTATTGATATTTGGCCATTTAAATATAGTACCAATATAATAACTGCATTTACAATTGAGAATAATCTTGAAATATTACTACCAAGTAACATATCTTTCAAATGACTTTTAAAAAATGACTCATACTCTTTATTCCTACTCTTAAGTTTAGCTTTATATTCATCAATCAAATAGTTACTTGAATTGTTAATTTTTAATTCTTTAATAAAGTTTCTAGATTTTAGAAACTTTGATATATTTGTGTATATTCTTTCTTTCAACCAATAGCTTTCCATCTCTTCATAAATATTTCTATTATTCTTACTTGTTAAAAATAATTCAATGAAACTAGGAGTTAAAGTTAAAGGAATTAACCACCACTTTATAGAGATTAAAATAATACAATAACCAATAAGTGTAATTATGTTTGTAATAAAATTAAAAATATACATTGGGAAAAGATGTCTCGCAGAATTTTCTGCTCTAGTATATGCCTTTTCAATAATTTCAACAGAATCCTTATCTTCAAAATGTTTATATTCCAATCGCTTGAGCTTTTCAATCATTTCACCTCGAAAGGTAGTCCTAAACATTAATAACGATCTTTCTTCAATAAATGTATAAACTATCGTTCTAACTAAGTTAGGGATAATAGCGATTAGTATAAGTCCAACAATTAAAGGAAGAAATTCAATGAATGTTATCTCATTATTTGCGAGTAATAATCCATCATCAAATATATGCTGGTTTATATATGTACCAATTGGACCAACTAACCCTTGTATAACTGATAAAAACAGTAATAAAATTATTAAGAATGGTGATTCTTTTGTAACAATTTTAAAAATTTTTTTGTATGCATTTACAATCTTTTTCATTAATCTACTCCCTAGTTATCTTTAGATTTATTTTGCAAAAGAATCCGACAATCATTTATTACTCCTAATTCACTTTGAAGTTGTTTCATATTCCGCATTCTTAACAAATAATTCAATGAATCTTATTTCATCCTCTTTTAAGTAAGTAAACTTATCTAAGTGGAATTGATCAGATAACTCTGTTCCACATTGAGAGTACCTACCTTGTTAACATTTATTTATTATTGCAAATTGGACAATATCCTATAACTTGATTATTTATTTCCTTAACCTCCTTATTCAGTTCACTTACTCTATACTTAATATATTATAATGGAAGTTTAACATTGTCAATATAAAACTAAATATTATTGAATGATTTTTTAACTTTATTTAATTTAATGTGATAATGTTAAACTTTAAATTAATCATTAGCTGATTGATGTTATCTTTTCATCACCCTTTTATATTGTAACAAAAAAAAGCCACAATTAATTGACAAAATTGTCATAATTTGTAACTCTATTAAATACAACTCCTAGTACATCAGCAAGTTCATCTTTATTAAACTCCGCCCCATTGGAAGTGTTCAAGTAACTCAGCTGCCTCTAAAGACATTGATATAGCAAGATTCTTGGGTATATGGACAAATATGGATCCTAAAAACATTTGAACGTTTCAAATTAGTAGTTTGCTTAGATGTTTTTGAAGCATCCTCTTAATACTCTTTAATTAAGTCTGTAATAAGACTCTTTTTATATCCATGTGGTTTATCCTTATATTCATCAATGAGTCATCTTTCAATATCTTTTGCTTCTCTTAACGTTTTAATATTATTTCTCGTTGTACGTTTTCTTTTTCCTTTATAGGAACCTAGAGAAACATCAACTCTGTAGGTTCCATTGAATTATTTTTTAATTGGTATTATATTTCTTCCTATTTTAAATTTAATCTTTCTTAAAGTATGATTTAGGAACTTTCCATGATAAAGTTATATAATCTTTGTTCTTTATTTCATCATTACATAGTTTTATTAGGTCATAAGCCTTATTCTTTTTCACACCAGTTAGTTCCATAACATCGTTTACATTTAGTAGTTTATCTTCCATAATTTGACCTCCATATATCTGATACATATATGATATCAAGAATACAAGTGTTTGGGGTTGCTTCTTTAATGGAACTGTACTGGAACTATGGAGTAATTATTGGAATATAAAAAAGGCCGTAAATTCTTTGAAATAACAAGTATTTACGACCTTCATATTTTCGAATGGTCGGGAAGACAGGATTTTTTTCCTTCTTTCATATTAGTAATTTCAGTACTTTATTTACCTAACTTTCTCTATATTTAATTTTATACTAAAGTTTTTACTTCTAGTTTGGTCAATTTGTGGACACAATTATCTCATAATAGTTTAGCTAAATAATAGTTATTTATATCTTTTTTTCCACATAGAAATGATAATATAATCTCAACATCTTTTGAAAATTGGTAGTGTTTATTTGTTATTAAGAATTCTTTTAAAACGATTAATATATTTTTGATCCAATGAAAGTTTCTCGAAATGTTTTGTAGAAACTTCTTTCTCAACATTCAATTGCATTAATCGCTGATCAATCTGTTCAATAACAGAATAAGTATCCATCGTATTTTCACTACCCATATCCAACAAGTTAACTTTTTCTCCTCCACTAAACTCAATTATGTAGTAGAAATCCCCTTTATAACTTATGAATGGGATTGTGTAACCTCTTACACCTGCTTTAGCTGAAACAATATCAGAATAATTATAGACAGTTCCACCAATATTAATTGGTGAACGATGTATAATTGAGTCATCTGTAAACACTGTTATGCTCGGAATAATCAAATAAAGCGCAAAAACTAAAACAGGAACTATAATACGTTTCTTTGAAATTATATTGATTAGTCCTTCATAAGCTTTATTTTCACGTAAGTGTTTATCACCTATAAAATATTTGATTATTAAATAATCTTCAATTATAATAAATATAAATCCAAAAGTACTCATTGGTGAATTTAATGTGCACAGAATAAAGTCTTGTGAGACAAACAAATTGTGTATATAATTTAACACAATAAAAGAAATTACATTAACTGTAAGCATTACAATACACGTTAATATAAATTTTAGAATTTTCATAATTTACCTCCCCATATTCTATGACGTATGACACTGTTCTATATTTTTAATAAGCAGTAGTTTTAATTAATCTTTTTATTGCTGCTAGAGCTTTGTAACCATCACTTTTCATACCCTTAAAATAACCAAACTTATACTCTCGTGGTATTATAGAACTAAAAAAGAAAAAATATTTGCCAATATTAAACATGGCATAAAAGTTGCAATAATTTCAGCTGAGTAGTTTAAGTTTAGTGATTAACAATAATATATGTTTGTTACAGTAAACACATTAGAATTTTCATAAAGTAATTCATTGCTTCTAACACTTGAAAAATTACATAAATTGGCATATGTGGTTATCAATAGAATAATTGAACTTATAAATATAATTAATTTTTTAATATAGCTCTCCCCCTTAAAAAAAGGGCTATCGATATAGCCCAAAAGTATTATCTGAAAATGTAATAAGAATAGTCAGTCTTAAACGTATAAGCTGGTAAAGTAGATTTTCATGCATACATTCCATCAATCTAGAGTTATAAATCTAATTAGCATTAACTTTTGGAATTAATTATAACAAGACCATCAATAATATATTTATAAACACCAACTTATTTTAATTTATTAAGAACCTTTCTAACGCGAAAAGGTTGTTTAGTACTTTCTTAATGAGTATAGAAGCTCCTCGTTGTCTGCAATGACCATGTCACCGTTTATAAACTTAATGTTTAGCCAGAAGCCTTCATTAAGCTTAGCAGTATCAACTTGATTACCTTCACTATCAACTTTCCACAACCATCCTTCGTAGTGATAATCTTCTCTCATTATTCCCACGATATTATAGTTTCCAGAGTCATCTACTGCTACATCAGTAAACATATCCCAATCTGAATCATCAACTTCATTTTCCCAAATAAGCTTTCCATTTTTATCTATCTTCATTATAAAAGCATTGAATCCATGTTCTCCATTGCTAGATCTTACGTTCTCTCCAGTAAAATAAATTGACCCTACAGCAACTATATTATCTCCATCAATGTCGATTGCATTAACACTTGCACTTCCTGTCCCTTTGTAACTATTAGTCCACAATACTTCTCCGTCTGAGTTCACATTGATAAGTCTTACATTGTTTTCTCTACTATCAAGAACTTCTTGAGTAGAAATAAGGTATTCGTTCTCTTTATATTTAATAAAGCTAACTTGATACTCAGAAATACTATCAACAAAATGAGTGTATTTGTGTAATCTTTTTTGTGAGATGACATCAAAATTACTATTCAATTTGATGAAGTAAAAGCCATCACTCCAACCTGAAACAAACATAAAGTTACTATCGTCTGTTTTTAAGAGTTTACCTCCAAATGAAGCAGAAAAACTTCCATTTGCCTCTCTATTCACATTAAACCACTTACTTGTATCAGTATATTTTACAATCTCTCCATTTGAGTCTAGAGTAATCATAAAATACTTATATCCTGAACTTGTATATGCTTCTCCAGTTACCAAAATACTATCACCGTCTTGGATAGCACTTCCAAAATATGTTTTCTTCCCATATGATAACGAAGTTTTCCACATCATTTCTCCGTCATTTGAATATTTCCCTACTAAAACTGAGCTATTATCTCCATAGAACTCTGCAACCGCAAGCATTTGATTATCATCTAGTTCAATCAATTCCTTTGATGAAGCATTACCTTCATGTTTTAAATAACTCTTCCACTGATGATTAAATTTTGTTTTCTTCTCGTTCTCAACTTCAACTTTATATGTATTAAAATAGTACTTAAACTTATATGTTATATTAAGTTTAACTTCATGCATCGTATCATAACTTAGATTGTCAAATCTAAAGTCATTACTTTCCTTATCTAAACTAATTGAATCTACTAGTTGTTCATTTTGATAAAGTTCAATTGTAGAATTCTCATAATCAATAATTGAATCATTAACTTCAATTTCAGTAGTTCCTTCTAACGAATCATAGCTTGAAATTAATTTTATTTCTGCAATTGGAGCTTCATATCTTAACTCATTAAACAAGTATCCTCCAATTAATAATGACGCAATGGCAACAAATACAATTACTTTCTTCATAAAGTGTCCTCTTTTCTTTGTTTTGAAGTGTTTAAATAAAAAAACTTGCCAAAAAATAGCAAGTTAAAGACATAATTATTACGTATATTTTACCCACCAATGATATTTTATCACTTGAGATGAGCCAAGTCAATTTGAACAACGATTGGATTTTGTAAAATGGTCGTCTGATAATCAAAAAGAAAATAATCCATTGTAATTTAATTTTCTACATAAAAAATATGAGGAGATTTACTATTATGTATTTTTTTATCATATAATTTTAGTTCAATATTTGAAAATGTTATAAAGGAAACATTGTTTAAGAAAGTTTAATTATCTAGCATATCACGATAGAAAGTCAGAAATACAATTTTCAATAGTGAAATTGTGTCAGTCCCACAGAATCTAAAGAAGTAACTCTAGAGGTGTTTCGTTAAAATCATAAATGCTCTTTACACTAACATATATGAATCACCTTAAACTCAAATAATCATACTTATGATAATCCTTAAGTTCCACACTTTAAGACATAAGCATATTACTTTCTTGCATTTGCCTTCATCCTAACTGACTCAATGTGCTCAGCTTTTATTTCTTTTGATGCATTTATACATTCACTTAATTTAGTGTATATAAAGTTAGCATTAATATCAGTACTGTTGCTTCTCTTAACCTTATATATTCCATCAAACTTCAATAACATAAAGAACTAGGCTATAAACCAAAATCATTTTTATTAAGAAACTCGTTCTTTCCACCTATTTTTACAGATGGGTACTTCTTTGGAAATGCAGAATGAAGTGCTCTTGCAGCTAATGTTATCCTTAAGTCTTTTGTTTCAAAATCTTTATATATAACAAGCTTTTCTTTTATTACGCCAACCAAATATTCTTCTTGAGATGAAGATAATATCCCTATATCAACAAGAAGTAGCAACAAGCTTGTAGATACCTCAGTTTCTATTGGTTTGGAATTAGATATTTTTTCATCTTCTGGTAATGAGTTATTATATTTAATAAATTCCATAATTGGAATTAGTATACAATAGGTTTTATACGGTGAATGAATATACTGTGGGAGTACATCAAAAATAGAATTAACTGCATCCTCCTTTAAAGTCAACAACTCATCACCTATTTTAAATCTAGTAAAATTGAGTTTTTCTAATTGCTCTTTAAGTTCGTAGTCAGTTGTTATTAAAAAATTTACATAACTAGTTACCAAAAAGTGTGTATATACTTTTGAACCCAAAGCTTTTATATTTTCCAAGTAATTAGCACCTAAAATTAATTCTGGAAAACACTTGTTAACTTGAGAAACTGTATTACTCGCCATAATTGAATCTAACTTTTCCTCTTCGCTAACGTCATGTGAGATAACATAACATAAAAAATCATCAGTAACATTAAGATTTGATAAATCCATTAAGTTAAGATTTGCAACGCAAAATTCTTTGAATTTTACTCTATAATTATATTTATCGTCATAAGATAATTTATTATCATTAATTTGAAGGTTATAATACTTGGATAAAAGCTCATTCATTTTCTCAAACTCAGAACCACTTAGGTCTACTCTGAATTTAAAAGCACCTTCACTATATTTTAAACCACTTAACCCTCTAATTTGACTCTCATTATAATTAGAATATTTTGATTTAATAATGTCCTCCAACATTACTTCAGAGTTTAATAAAAGTTGAATACTACCATGAACTTCATCTATATCTAGAACTAACACATAGACATTATTATTTTCATCAGATTTGACAAAATTATTTATAACACTACTAGTAGAAGATGTTAATACTTTATTAAATTCGTTAAAGTAATTAATTGTTGGCTTTTCTTCGATAACCTTTTTTTTGCTTAATAGTTTTTTCCATTTCATCATATGAATCTCTCCCTACTTCTTTATATTAATATCTATAAAGTCGCTTTACAAGCATATATCATAATTAATCATTATGGCATAAGTTGGATTATTAGAGTCATCGGCATACAACTCCCCTTTTACTATCCCATCAAGTGATGATAAAAAGAATGTATAAGATCCAATTTCTTTAAATATATCATAAAAGTTTTTGTAATCCTGCTTGTTTATTTTTATCATAAGTCCTCCTAGATTATACAACGCACTCAAAATAGTAAATATAATATCTACAGGTAATACTTAAATAAATACAAGTACTTATAATTATTTACTAAATGAAGTTGTCAATCCTATTGATTTCTCTCATAGGTTTCTTATAACATTACTATTATTAAAGCTACTTCAATCAAAACAATTATTATACCTAAATAGATTTAAAATTTATCATGCATTTTTATCGATTTGGTTCCATTAACAATATATACTATATTAAGTATTAGATATAGGAATCATCACCTTTACCATTATCTGAAAGGCTTCCTCCTGAATCAAAATAAAATGATGCAAACATTCCAAGAATAATAATCAATGGTAATGCTGCAGTTATAAGACTTATATTGGCATAGCCTTTACTTAAGTTAAAACTTTCCTTAACAATTTCTGTCAAACTTATTGTAACCTATCCATATAATATATTGTAGCCTATCTAGTTTATAGCTATTTATAGAACTTTTTCATAATCAGTGTATTCTTTTTTTTCGTACTTTTTGCATATTTCACATGATCTAGTTATATTTAATGGATACTCATCATATCTACTAATTTCGTTATTAACCATATTTGCAAAACATCCTATCTTAGGTCCATTGATGTGTTTATACATTTTACTCCATAACTGTTTTATATCATTGTCGAAAACATTCCCAAATGACATTGGCACAAAATCACATGGCATTAAATTTCCCTCAGCATTTATATATGTATGTTGCACACCTGCACCACATCCATACTTTTCTTTACTTTCTGTATAAGCAAAAGTAGTAATCTTCGGATAGTCATTTCTATTAAATATATGTTGTATATTAATTAATTTATCTCTACTTTCCTCATCAAAGAAAATTTCACTATCATCTTCAGTTAAGAACCTCCCACTTCTAATAGGTTCTAATATTTTTATCTCATCCACATTTAAAGATTTACAAAAATCAAAAAACTTCTTTAAGTAATCAAAATTCACATCTTTTCTTAATACAACAGTTTGTATCATTGTATATATTTTTGCTTCCTTGGCATTTTTAATAGCGTTTACTGCTTCACTAAACGCATTACTACTACATCTATTCTCATTATGTACTTCTTCAATACATGAATCAAGTGAGATACCAACAGAAAATAATCCTGCCTCCTTTAGTTGTAGTGCTAT
>Ga0209272_10001559_pt1 | contig 14374 bp, 13 predicted proteins | sample tdDd002_FD_187125 | JGI IMG/M metagenome (GOLD analysis project Ga0209272, IMG submission 187125) | Marine sediment microbial communities from the Atlantic coast under amendment with organic carbon and nitrate - tdDd00.2 (SPAdes)... | ecosystem: Environmental > Aquatic > Marine > Coastal >... | reverse complement strand
TGTTGAGGTGCTACTGGCTGTTGTGGTGCAGCTGGTTGTGCTTGCCCACCTAGGCCGCCACCTAAGCCGCCGCCTAAGCCACCACCGATACCACCTGTTGATTGTGTCTGAGTATTAGGCGTATTGTTGGGAGTATTTTGGTTTTGGTTGCCACCACCAATACCTCCGCCGATTCCGCCGCCGATTCCGCCACCGATCATGTAATATCCTCCTATCTACGATTGAATAGATTGCCTGCAATATTTCCGATTTGGTTCATCATATCGTCACCCGCATTAGCATTGCCTTGATTAGACATTGGGTTTCCGCCGCCTTGATTTCCGAAACCAAATCCTGGGCCAGCTTGAGATCCAGCTTGTGCGCCGCTATCTACAGCTACTTGAAGCCCTGATTTTCTTTCTGATGGTTGAATAATAACCGTTTGACCTGCATTCGCAAAGTTGAACATATAAGATTCACCTGATGTTTGTCCGATAATCGTCTTCCAGTTTACATCAGCTTTAAGACTAGGATCTGAACCCGTCCAACATATAATTGCATCTGGATCTACACGACAAGGTGACTGTAGCACAATTGCATTACCATCAGTAATAATAGCTACATACCCAACTTGACCAGATTTATTTTGAATATTAGTTGTAAACAAACCTTTTTGTGATAAAACACCTGCGCCAATAAAACGAACACCATAGTTTAAGTTACCTGAGAACGCTAGAATGTTTTCTGATTCAACACCTACTTGTTCGCCAGGTTGTAAAGGAATAACTTTTACATTTTGACCATTCCATGCCAAAACACATAAACCATTACCCGAAACTTTCATTATTTCCATGTTCTCGCCTGTTAAACGACGCCCCATTTGTTTCATAACGCCTTGTACAACGTTTCCACCAGAGTTTGGATCTAGTAATATTTTCTCATATTTAAAGTTACCTTGATCCGCTACCATCGCACCTTTTTTCGAGAAGAAAAAACCATCTCCTTGTGCCACGCACGAGAATGCCGGTGTATGCTCAGGAGCACCTGTCATTGTTTCATAAGTTGCAAATTGAAAATTCATACGTATCCTCCATTCAATTTTTAACCCGAATTATTCATGGAAACGCCAAGATAGGTTCCAGCCATTTGGAATTCCTTTGTTTTAATATTTTATTGCTGTACGTGGTAAGTACAGTGATAAAATTTTAAAACGAAGGAAACCAAAGGGGTGTGAAGATATCTGGTGTTTATCGTGAATAATTTGGGTTTAATGTGATAACCCTCACTATTAAAAGTATACCATCCCTCTATGAACAAAATATGAATTTTCTGAAAAAATAGTTTTCCTCAATTCTATTTCATTCTCCTGTATATCATTGTCATTTCAAATACCTATAAATCAAGTAAAAACAATGAGCACACAGTAAATAGTCGCTATATTTATATTACACAAAAAAACAAAATATCCTCTGTATAAAACATTAAGAATTTCTTAAAATAAACCAATCATATGCAGAGCAGGTTTAAAAATGTGCAACAAACGTATAAAATAGTCATATGAATTAGTTACCACAATTAGAGGAAATTTAACCGCCAAAGTCGAATTTCATTCTATTATAGTCAAATTATCTTAATCCATAATTATTCATGGAAACATCAATTAATGTTCAAACCCTTGAGTTTAGAAGATATATTATGTTTATCATAAGTAATTCGGGTTATTAATCGGAGGATTCTGTACATGAATAACATCACCTTAGTTCCTTCAAAAAAAGAGTCTAAACTCCCATTTATAGATACTTTAAGTTCTCTAGATAAACGTCAAGGACTCTTATTAAATGCGCCTATAACAATTCCCAATTACTTTTTGACAGGGTTAGGCATAGACAGTACACAAAAAGCGTTTGAGGATAAGATACACACCTATTATAAAGAACTCAACAACCAACAGCGAACAGTTCTATTTTTCAATGGTACACTCCCTGCTTCTAGAAACACAGCACTTGTTAAACATATTCAAGAACTTTTTAAAGAGCTTTCTTCACAGGGAGACATTACACTTTTAACCATTAAGCAGAAATTAGAAAGTTCTTCTCAGTTCGGGTTTGTTTCACCATACATCAACGCAATCATGAAGGTTATTGAACTTTATTCAAAAGATCATCCACATATTTCTGATACACAGCTTAAGAATTTTGTAGCAAAAATAATAGGTTGGTTCTCTGATCATTGTGTAAATGCTTTAGAACAGTTTTTAAAAAATAAAGAGGCCATACCTTTATATAATCCTATCTTAATTTACTGTGGACCCATCAAAACCCATAGTGAGTATTTTCTACAACTGTGTTGGTCTCTAGGTTTTGATGTTTTATATTTAAGCCCAAGTAAAGCACTTGCACCCCCACTTCTAAAGAATTGGAGCCAAGTTATTACATGGCAAATAGATATATCAGATTTTAAGTACCCTCACTATAAAAAGGAAAAAAAGCTTGCACATACACCTGTGTCAGCCGTAAAAAAGACACCTCAAATCAAAACAATACAATCGGAACCTTTTCATGATCCTGCGGTTATCAAATATAAGAACAGTTCCGATATTTGGGCTCAACTACCGTCATCTATTTCTGATCGAAGTGGTTTCATAAGAGGAAATACGCCTATTCTGCCGGTCTACTTCTACAGAGTTATAGGTGTTCAAAAGGACCAAAACATTTATTTTAATGATTTATTTAAACTCGATCGTAAACTTAAATCTTTAGAACACGCATACGTAAAATTTGAAAATGGTATATCGCTTAGTAACGATCCTTCATTTATCAAATCTTTTTCAGACGTTTGGATTAAATACCAGACCTCAAAATTAACGGACCTAACAGAACTACTTTTGGCATTAAGCAAGGTTCCTGCTTTTCCAATGCATCATAAAGGACACTTCGGAGACCTTATTGTTTCTGCATTAAGGGCAACCGTATTAGAGTTTGTTGCTGATTCCAAGATGCAGTCTATTAGTCAGATAAAAAACTTTATTATGAAACTCATTATCTGGACTCAAGATCATCTTGTAGTGGCATTAAATGAGTTTGACTATGTACAAACAAATGGAAATACTGTCACAAATCCAAAAATTCTTTATTATGGAAACATAAAAAAGCATGAAGCACATTTCTTATTATTCGCCAGTAGACTTGGCGCGGATATTATCTATTTTAATAGCTATGAAGAAAGTATATGGCCTTCCCTTTTAACAGAGGATTTACTGCCATTTAAAATAATCTTTCCAGACAAGTGTCGTATACAACCTTTTCCTAGCAAAGAGCTTCACCTACGCTCAGAAACAGTTGCTTATCAAGCTTCAAAAGAGATTGAATCCATTTTGTTCGACCCTGAGGGTGGTTTATTTAAACCATGGCAATTAGATCCATTCAAAGTTAAATCTGTTAGCCTTCGTACAACATTAGAAGAAGCTGAATCGCTCTGGAACATTGAAGGTCGTTTGAGACCAGATTTTGAAGTTAAAGAGGATACGGTTTATATTCCTAATTTATTTTTTAAACTCAGTGGTGTTCATAGTACTGAAGATGCGTATTGGCAACTCATGGCTAGATTCACTCAATTTAAAAATGTAAAACTCGTTAAGCATTTACCTTTTACTCCTGATACATTTTCGTCAACGGATAAGTATCTTGCGAATTATATTTTTAATCCTAATGGATTACTCAATATTAAAGAGGTAAAGCAAAAACAAATCTTCAAATATGGTCACTTAAAAGATGCCACTCAAAAGCTTATTCTTGATACTATCAATTTGGTTTTAAGCACCAAGGCTTATCAACACCCTATTGACAAAAACATGAAAAAAACAATTGTTTTAACATTGCTTAATTTACCAGTAGATATTCTAAACCTAATATCATCTTTCGACAAACCTTTTTCTATACCTAAGCTTGTCATTTTTGACCCAGATGAAAACTTGTTTAACCACGGTGACATTGCAACCATATTATTCTTACATTACATTGGTTTCGACATCGCTATTTTTACACCAACTGGGTATAATAACATAGAAAACATGATCAAAAAAGAATACTTTGATAGTTATCGACTTGAAGATGTTTCTTTTAATCTTGAATTACCTGATTTAGCAAATTATAAACCAACAACTGAAAAGAATAAATCGTTCTTCTCATCTCTTTTCGGTCTGCAGAACAACAACTAAGGAGGCATATTATGAATTCTAATGATCAAACACCAGAGGTTAACGCTACATTTAGTCTTGAAAAAACAGAAAATGCTGTTATCAGCAAACTTCAAAACTCGCCCGAAGTCCTTGCGTTAAAAAAGCAACTTAATTTTACTGACACCGAAACAGTTATGCAATTTGGTAACGAAACAGCCAATGAGATTTCACAATTTGCAGACCAAATTCTTGCTAATATTAAATCTACCAACGTAGAAGATTCTGGCGAATTACTTACGCAATTGAACAAAATAATGGACAAATTTGATTCAAAAGACTTTAACGAAGCGCCTAAAAAACAAGGTTTCTTTGGCAAGCTCATGAAAAACGCTAAAAAGAGTGTAGAGCAGCTTCTCAATAAATACGAGAGCATGGGTGGCGAAGTTGAGAAAGTTTATATTCAGCTAAAACAATATGAAGGCGAAATTAAAACCGCTAATCTTAATTTAGAAGAAATGTTTAATAAAAACATGGAATACTTTGAACTTTTAGAGAAGTATATCTTAGCTGGCAAAATGGTAGCTGACGAAGTTAAAGCTACATTAATACCAGAATTAGAATCAAAGGCAGTCGCTTCTGGTGAGCAAATTGACCAAGTTAACTTGAGTAATGCCATGCAGTCATATGAGCTTCTTGAACAACGTATATTTGACTTAGAACTCGCTAAAAATGTATCTCTTCAAAGTATGCCTCAAATGAAGATGATCCAACATGGTAACTACAACCTTGTGCGTAAAATTAACTCAGCCTTTGTTGTTACTATTCCAATTTTTAAGCAAAGTTTAACGCAAGCTATTATGCTTAAGCGCCAAGCTATTCAGGCACAAGCTATGGCAGCATTAGACGAAAAAACAAATGAACTCTTATTAAGAAATGCACAAAACACAGCGATGCAGTCTAAACTTACAGCTCAACTTGCTTCAGGTAGTTCGATCAAAGTAGAAACATTAGAGGAAACCTATCAAACGATCATCCAAGGAATCGAAGAAACAAAAGCGATTCAAGCGGAAGCACGTCAAAAAAGAATTGAAGGTAGTAAAAAGCTACAAGAAATCCAAGACGATTTTAATAAACGTATGCATAAAGGTTAATAAAACATACACAAATCCCCGCTTCGTAAAACAGAAGCGGGGATTTTTTTATTCAAACTCTTTTATTTAATTAATCTCTTTTTATGTGGAAAACTTCCATCTTTTCAATAGCATTATCTATAAGGGTCTCAGAATCTAATAAGTCTTGAGATTCTCTTATATTTAAGACTCTTGGTTTTGTTACAACTCGATCTGGTAAAAAGACTGTACAACAATCCTCAAATGGTAGTATCGATGTCTCAAATGTGTCAATTTCTTCAGCTACTTTAATAATGTCTACTTTATCCATAGCAATAAGTGGCCTGAAGACAGGAAGTGTAACAGCATCGTTTGTAACATTTAAACCTTCTATCGTTTGAGAAGCTACCTGTCCAATACTCTCTCCCGTAATTAAAGCTTGGCACTTACGTTTCTTTGCAACCCTCTCAGCTATCATCATCATAAAACGACGAGATAATATGGTCATTTCACTAGAAGGACAATGTTCATTTATAGCTTTTTGAATTTCAAGTAAGTTAACTGAATTTACACGAATCGAACCTGTATACCCAGCTAGTTTTCGTGCCAAATCCATGACTTTTTCAGTTGCACGTTCACTGGTAAAAGGATAGCTATGAAAATGTGTCGCTTCGATTTCTACCCCACGTCGTGCCATCATCCACCCTGCTACAGGGCTATCGATACCACCAGACAGTAAAAGCATCGCCTTACCAGAACATCTATAAGGCATGCCACCAAGCCCTTGAACAGTATGGGTAAATATATACGCTTTATCTCTTACTTCAATATTTACAGTTACATCTGGCGTGTGAACATCCACTTTATAGCCATCAATGTTTTTTAGAATATAACCACCAGCCATTTTACTAATTTCAGGTGACGTATGAGCGAACCCTTTATTGCTACGTCTTGATTCTACTTTAAAAGTTTTGAACGCTTTGATGTCTGCCGCTTCTTTAAACTGCTCTAAAGCTGCCTCAACAATATTTTGCAGGGTCAATTCTACAACAACCCCCGGCGAAACAGAAACAACACCAAAGGTGTTTGTTACCCTTTCAATAATCTCTTCTTTATCGATCATATTGAACTTTACAAAGATACGGCCATGTTGACGTTCTACACTGTATTCAAGTTCATTCAGATTATTTTTTATACCTTGAACTAACTTTTTCTCAAAAAAAGGACGATTATTCCCTTTTAAAGCGATTTCTCCATAACGGACTAACAATAAACCTTCCATACTATCTCCCCTTAATGATCTGATCAAGATCTTTTACTTTTTCAACAACCTTTTGAATAGCGTACACAATTTCTTCTTCTGTCGTTTTATAACTTAAACTGAATCTGATAGCGCCTTCTTTTTCCGCAGTGTCCAAGCCCATAGCTTCTAATACATGAGAATAGGACTTGTTTTGGTTAGATGAACATGCCGAACCCGTTGATACATAAATACCTTCTTCTTCAAGGGCATGTAATAAGACCTCTCCACGAATCCCAACAAAGGAAACGTTTAATACATAGGCCAATCCTTGGTCACCTAGCAAACTGTTTAACTTGAGTCCATCAATGTTTTCTACTATACCTTCATACAGTTTGTTTTTAAGATTCAGAACGCTTTTGTATTGTGTACCTATGTTTTCATGAATAGCTTTTGCTGCAACAGCCATCCCCACAATACCTGGTACATTTTCTGTTCCTGGTCGAATCGCTTTTTCTTGGCCACCGCCAGTTGTCATGGGTACAACGCGGGTTGTATCCTTCAAATAGAGAACTCCAACGCCTTTAGGTCCATGAAATTTATGGGCGCTTATACTCAGTGCATCGATATCTAACCGCTTTAAGTTTAGTGGTAATTTCCCATAACTTTGTACAGCGTCTACGTGTATTTTAATACCTTTGTTTATCTTTCGTGCAATTTTAACGATTTTGTCTATAGGTTGAATGCTGCCAACTTCATTGTTAACATGCATTATACTTAGCAGTATTGTTTCATCTGACAGTTCTTTTTCTAATACATCTAATTTCAAAAGACCAAATTCGTCAACTGGTATTACCGAAACACGAAAACCTATTTTTTTTAGATCTTCAAAGGTTGCTAGTACGGCAGGATGTTCTATCTCAGACGTTATGATATGGTTCCCTCTTTTAGACTGCGCACTCACAATTCCTCGAATTGCTAAATTGTTGGCTTCAGTCCCACCAGACGTAAAATAAATTTCTTTTTCCTTAGCACTTAATGTTTTAGCTATGGTCCGTCTCGCTTCTTTGATTTCCTTTTCCGCTGTAACGCCCATTCTATGCATCGATGAAGGATTACCAAAATCCTCGATCATTGTTTTCATCATCTTATCAGCAGCTTCACGACTCACCTGAGTGGTGGCACTGTTATCTAAATAAGCAATCATATAATCGCTCCTTTTAATCGTTCTTACATACAATCTCTACAACTAAACTATTTTATCGCACCTAACTATATTTGTAAAGAAAGCCATCCAGATGGATGGCTTAAAATTTCTACTGACAGTGATTGTTGAGGAGTTTGTCTACAATCTAGTCTATTACTTCAATTATTTCTAAATGATAATTTGACGCTAAATCAAAGAACTTATCCTTAACCTTAACAAGGGGACGTGTAAAGTTGAATTTATTAACCATAATGACTTCACCAATTTCACCATTGTTTAACCGCACCTTATTGCCAACATAAAAATTAGCTATGTTTCGTAAAAAGGTCTGTGTAATCATTGGATCTAAATGCCCTACTGCTTCTTCCATGAGCATCTCTGCAACTCTAAAGGGCGATAATTTGCTTTTATACACACGATTCGAAGTCAATGCATCAAATACATCGGCTACTGCAATAATACGTGCAAATTCATGGATTCCATCCCCTTTGGTCCCATTGGGATATCCTTTACCATCCATTCTTTCATGATGTTCTAAAACCCCTAGCATTATATCTATATTTACATTATCTGATTTAGTTAATATTTCGTGACCATGAACTGGGTGCATTTTTATAATTTCAAATTCTTCAACAGTCAATTTCGCAGGCTTATTTATAATTTCATTAGGTACTTTAGATTTCCCTAAATCATGCATGAATCCAGCTAGAGCTAAGTTCCCTAAATCAGTTTCTGAAAATCCTAGCCATTTACCAATCATGGTTGATATAAGTCCGACATTTACGGAATGCATATAGGTATATTCATCACTTATTTGAATCATCCGTAAACTACCTAGTATATTGTTATTAGCCATTATATCTGTTAAAAGAGGTTGTATATTCTCTTCAACTTCGTCAATAACAACTTGTTTTCCTAACCTCACATTATGATAAAGATCTTTAAAGCTATTTATCGTATGGTTATATTCTTTATTCAATTTAGCTTCAGGTGTATCCAATGCTGCCTGAACAGTATCTTCAATGGTTTCCTTTCCGTCCATTATATAAACGAAATCGATACCAAACTGTCCTAGGCTACGTATGTTTCTGTCAGTTAGTATAACACCACGCGTTAAGAATATGACGCCATCGTTATTCATGATATCTTCGCCAAGAATCATTCCGTTACTTAAATCATGTATGGAAACGAGTTTCATACTCTTCCCCCCTTTTAGTCCACTTCTTCAGTAATCGAAGAACTTTTCACTGTGTCGGTTACCTTTAATTTTCGAGAAATCAAGGCTGTTAATACAAATGCAGTTATAACCCGTATTGTTAACAGCATCCAACCATTTGCACCTATTGTTACAAACAGAAGTGTGTCTTCAAATACAGCATGACAACATGCAAGAAATATCGAAACTAATATTAAACTTCTTTTATCTAAATTACCATCTTTAGCACTTTTAATAATGACTCCAGCACCATATGCAAGTCCAAAAACCAGGCCTATAGCCAAGGGAAATGCAGACTCTTCAGAAACACCCATCCACCTAGTTAAGGGTTTGCATATTTTGCCTAACCATTCTAACAAATGTATATCCCTAGCAATTTCCATAACAATCATCAATGGAAAAACAATGACAGCAAATCCCCAAATGGATTCTAAACCTTGCCATAGTGTTTCTATTATAAAATTCAATACATCCATGATATTCTCCTGTTAAAATTTTTATTTTCTGTCACTTATGTACCGATTTAAAGTATTAAATTTAGTACAATTCCTGAAACAGCTGCCAAACCTAAACGGATCCCTATGATCATAAATGCACTTACACCAACTCTTTTTGAAACTGCCGTTTCAACTGGCAATGTATGCGAGAAAGATATCATTACTGCCAGTATAGTAACATGTTTCGGTGATAACCCCAAAGGTTCAATAGCTGCTAATGCAGCATATATATTAATTGCATTACCTAACACTAAAGGCACTGCAGCTTCACCAGGAAGACCGAATAATTTCGTTAGGGGCTCCAAGTAACCTGCTATAAAATTGATAACATTCATTTTTTCTAGCACTTTAACCACAAAGAAAACAGGTAAAATAACCTTTGACATTGTTATAATCGTTTCTATTCCACTTTTGCTACCTCTGACAAAGGTATCTTTAGTAATCATTGTAGCCTCCAGCTGTCTTTTTAAACACGATTAAAGTATACCATATGTCCAGTTCATCTGCCTAAAAAGTTAACTTATTATCCCATTTTTATATGCTCTTTTTCTACCAGTTGCTATCCTCAATTAATTCAGTTAAGATGATGACATAAGGAGATCAATTATGGAACACATTATTCAAAAACATCAACTCAACGAATCATCTATTCAATTACTGAATTCATATTTTAAATTATCCGATCTCATGATCTTTGATATTGAAACGACAGGCCTAAGCCCTACTCAAAGCAAAGTTATTTTAATTGGATTTATAACTTTTGATAATGACACAGCATATGTACATCAACTTTTTGCACCCCATACAAATAACGAAATTGATATCCTAAAAGCTTTTATTCCATATATAAAAGATAAAGAAGTACTCATTAATTTCAATGGTTCTTCATTTGATATCCCATATTTAAACAAAAGATTTCAGCATCATCAATTAAGTACACGAATCCATTCTAAGAAGTCTTTTGATTTATACCGCGTAAGTAAGTCCTCCAAATTACCGGTTGAAAACTATAAGTTAAAAACACTTGAAACATTTTTAAATATCCCCCGCGAGGATACCATATCTGGCAAGGAGAGCATACATTTATACTTTAAGTATATGAATTCTGGCGATACAGACGCCAAAGCAAAAGTGTTAGGACATAATTTTGAAGACATTTTACACCTCATTCCCTTTTTAAAAATCCTTGAACATTTTGAGTCGTCTATTATTAATCGCTATTTACCACACCGTATTAATATTAATGGCCACACTTTTTATTTAGACAATACACGTATTCAAAAGGATTATTTAACACTCACATTCTCCATATCCAATCCAGAAGATTACAAAGGTATGGAAATACATAATTACGAACCAGCAACACTCATTTTAAAAAAGGGAATCCTTGAAGTTCAAATCCCTATATTCAGTATCGAAGTGCCAGAACAAGGTCAATATACTTTTGTTGATGCAGAAGCTCTAGGATGGATTGAAGACTTTAATACACTTGATTATGAAAGCAAGTTAATCTACTTGGTTAAACAACAAGATATGTATTTATTTGATTCAATTATTGAATGTGTAAGAAAAGTTATTTACATGTGTACACAGTAAATAACATTCAATGCAAGATTAAATCTAAAATCATAATAATATAAAAAAGGATCTTTAGCTGATTATGCTAAAGATCCTTTTGTTATATATATTTCAACTATCTATTATTGTTCCAGCCACCTTGGTTAGGATTCCAGTTCCCTTGATTCGGGTTCCATTGTCCCTGTTGTGGATTACCACCATAACCTTGATTAGGTTGACCCTGCTGAGGGAATCCTTGGTTTGGATAAGGTTGTCCCTGATTCCCTTGCTGCGGGAACCCTCCTTGTTGATTTTGGTTCCCAAAACCAAAACCTGGTCCAGCCTGAGTTTGAGCTTGCCCACCGCCATCGATTCCTACATGAAGACCCGACTGTCTCTCAGACGGTTGCAAAATAACTGTTTGCCCTGCATTAGGAAAAGAAAACATATAAGACTCTCCTGATGTCTGTCCTAACATGGTTTTCCAATTCACATCAATCTTCATTTGTGGATCATTTCCCGTCCAACAAATGATAGCATCTGGGTCAACACGACATGGAGAATGCATAACAATTGCATTACCATCAGTAATAATAATTGCATATCCTGTTTCATTAGATTCATTTTTAAGATCTGTCGTAAATAGACCTTTTTGAGAAATAACACCGGATCCTATAAAGCGAACGCCATAATTTAAATTACCCGAAAAAGCCAATATATTTTCCGATTCTACTCCAATACGATCTCCCGGGTTCATAGGAATAACTTTAACATTCTTAGCTTCCCACGCAAGTACACACAAGCCGTCACCAGATACTTTCATGACGGGCATGTTTTCACCAGCTAGTTTACGACCCATTTGTTTCATTATTCCCTTAATTAAGTTGCCATTAGCATTAGGGTCGATTAGTACCTTTTCATATTTAAAGTTCCCTTGATCGGCAACCATAGCTCCTTTTTTAGCAAAGAAAAACCCACTACCTTGTGCTACACACGAATAAGCCGGTGTATGCTCTGATGCACCTGTCATTTGTTCATAAGTTGCAAATTGAAATGCCATATCATCGCCTCCTGTGTAAATTTTACCAACTGTTCACGACGAATGCAATCAATTAAGGAAACCTTCATTAATATTTAAGTTTTCAAACAACAGCCCAGCAATTCTTGTTGTTCACGAAAAAAGAAAGCATGAGAATTTTAATTCTCATGCTTGGCTTTATTTTTCATTCAAATACTGCTCAAGGCCTTGTCTTCTTAGGACACAGGCAGGACATTCTCCGCACCCTTGTCCTATAATACCATTATAACAAGTCAAGGTTTCATTCTTTACAAGATCGAGCACACCTAATGTGTCAGCTAATGCCCATGTTTCCTTTTTATCTATCCACATAAGGGGTGTATGAATAACAAAATCATAATCCATAGATAAGTTGAGGGAAACATTTAAAGATTTAATAAAGACATCTCTACAATCTGGATACCCGCTATAATCACTTTGAGAAACCCCCGTAACAATGTGTTTGATGTTTTGCTGCTTCGCAAGTACACCCACAAATGTTAGGAACAACATATTACGTCCATCTACAAAAGAATTAGGTAGTTCACCATCTTCAACTTCTGTCTCTACTTCTATATCTTTACGCGTTAATGAATTAGGTGCTAATTGATTAAGCAGGCTCAAGTCTAGCGTATGATGCTCAACACCATATTTTTTGCATATAGCCTCAGCACATTCAAGTTCTTTTACATGTTTTTGGTTATAATCGAATGACACAGCTATCACATCTTCAAACCGCTCTTTAGCCCAGAAAAGGCATGTTGTGGAATCTTGCCCACCACTAAATACAACCATTGCTTTTTCGTTTTTCATTTTTATCACCTCTATACGCCCTGTGTGTCAGGGTGCCAAATATATTTATGGAGTTGTAGTTGTAATTTAATCCCGTTCAATTTATGTTCTATCATATAGTCTACTATTTCTTGGTTCTTAATATCACTAAAGGCAGCACTTAAATAAACTGTTGTCAATTCAGTTAAATTATACTGGTCTATAATGGCATGAGCTTTATGCAAGTCTTCTAAATTAGAGACTACAAATTTGACAGAATCCTTTAATGAAAGAAGATTATAATTATCCATAAACATGGCACCTTCTTGACCGCTTCCAGGAAGTTTATAATCAACCGTAAAGGATACATTCCCATAATCATAAAAATCAAATTTACTTATATCTTGAGATCCATTCGTTTCAATTTCAATTGTATATCCATCTTCAAGAAGTTCCTTAACAACCGTATTAATATGCTTTTGCAGAAGTGGTTCTCCACCTGTCAAAGTGATGTTATTTATACCTGTTTCTCTTAGATAATCCCTGAGATCATCGAGTGATAGTTCCTCTTTCCATGCATTTTCTTCGATCGCCCATTGGGTATCACAATAAGTACACTTCAAGTTACATCCAGGGAATCTAATAAAAACCGCCGGTTCACCTGCTTTTTTACCTTCACCGTTAATACTTGCAAATTTTTCTGCTAATTTTAGTTTCATAATTATGCCTACTTTCGATAAGTTGCTGCGTTAATCGGTGTTTCGAATACGGTTACCTGATACATTTCAAAACCTTCAGTACACATTCTTTCATAGAAATACTTAGCAAAGTTCTCTGCTGTTGGTCTAAACTCAACTTCTATAACTTTAAAACCATCTTCAATGAGGCACTGTAAAGTTAAATCTCTCATAGAGTTTTTTTCTATAATCAAAGCATGATCAAATTCTTCCAACATTGCTCTTAAGTACTTTTTCAGATCTCCAAAATCAACAACCATTCCTTTTTGCTCACCCTCGTTAATAAGGGTTTCTGATGCTACTTCTACTTCTACTTCCCATCTATGTCCATGAATGTTAGCACATTTCCCATCATAATTAGCTAAAAAATGTGAACTATCAAAATCGTGTCTTGTTTTTAATATATACATACTAAGCCTCCACTTTTCCTCGTTTTATACCATACATTGCACATCCAATTGCGCCATTAAATTGAGGCTCAGATAGAATGCAAACTTCTGGATAATCGTTCTCTATTAATCTTTTAATTGCAATCCCCTTAGCTACTCCACCAGACAACATAATGGTCTCTCCAGGAAAGCGAATAAGCATATGTCTAAGTCTCTTATAAAGCGAATTATTCACACTTGCGCATAGTACATCTAGGGATATTCCTTCAGCAATTTTTCCAATTAACTCAGACTCAGAAAAAACTGCACATGTTGAATTAAGGTCTACAGGATTCTCATAATGTCCAGCTAATTCATCAAGTTCTACTTCCAATATCGAAGCCATATTTTCAAGGTATCTTCCACAGGATGCAGCACATTTGTCATTGAGCTCTAAGT
>Ga0209272_10001557_pt1 | contig 14393 bp, 12 predicted proteins | sample tdDd002_FD_187125 | JGI IMG/M metagenome (GOLD analysis project Ga0209272, IMG submission 187125) | Marine sediment microbial communities from the Atlantic coast under amendment with organic carbon and nitrate - tdDd00.2 (SPAdes)... | ecosystem: Environmental > Aquatic > Marine > Coastal >... | reverse complement strand
GCTGTCTGTTTCCTCAAATGTATAAATAGATGGAATTTCTTTGTAATTTATTCTAGAATTGTCTTTTATATACCCAATTAAATGTTTCATTAATGCAACTCCTCTCGATTTTTTTTACGGGTGTAACTTCTTATCAATGTGGTATACCCAATAATCTCGTAATTGTCCAATTTCGATGGGATTAAAATGGTGTCTCCTTTTTTAAAAGGTGTATACCCTTCTTCATGTACAATCATCCCATTACCATCAATGCAGTTCAGTAATTGATAGTCATGAACTTCTACTTGTTTGTAGTGATTTTTCACTTCGATTTTCTCAATTGAAAAAACATCTGTATCAATATAACGGGTCAATGTATAACCGTCTTTTTCTTTGATTTCACCTATGCATCGTCTATAATCTGTATCCAGTCTAACCACTTCTATAGCATCTTTCAGATGTAATGTACGACCTCTTTTATAGTCATGGATTCTAAAAGTAGTATCACTATTTTGTTGAATCTCCAAAAGTACAATGCCTTTTCCAATGGCATGAATGGTACCAGCAGGTACAAAATACATTTCTCCAGGTTTTACTTGGATTCGATTGGTAAAATTTATTTCCTCATCACTTCTAATATGTTCTTTCAGAGCCTTTAGATTTTCATCTGTTGATCCCAATATGATTTCTGCGCCTTCTTCAGCTTCAAGAATGTACCAGGCTTCTGTTTTCCCATAAGGTTGATTCAATTTATGTGAATACTCATCATCCGGGTGTACCTGTAGAGATAAATTATCATCTGCATTTATATATTTAACGAGCAACGGAAAATTTTGCATCGTATCTAAGAAAATTTCATGCGTTTGATCGGTTAATAAATCACATAAACTCAATCCTTTAAACCGACCATTTTTGACTCGGCTGACTCCTTGTTCATGACATGCAACTTCCCAACTTTCACCGATTTTTTTATCTTCAACATTTTTCCCGAAATCTTTTAATAGATTGCCACCCCATATTTTTTCTTTTAATACACCTTCTAATAACATTGCATACATAAGTGCCTCCTTAAGATACGAGTTTACCTTTTACAATTTCAATACATCCAACGAATGTTAGAATGAAATACATGGAAATCATACCAACTGTTAAGACAGGATGTTTGACATATAATTTCAAATTACAAACTTTATACATTACAGGTCTAAAGAAATACCAACGTTTTAATGCTTTTAAGAAACCTGAGTCTTCCGATTCAAAGGTTTTGTTCATCACACTGAAATGATATTTTTTCTTTTGAAAGATGTTGATTAACGTCACTTTCTTTTCATCATGGTACACACCATGTCCTGTATGTTTGATAATCAATCCACCGTTTTCAATATACCTGATAGTCGGTTGTGTTTCTTCAAAAGCTATCTGATTGGGATTGATACCACCAGATTCTATATAAGCGGATGTTCTCCAAAATCTTGCTGCTTCAATACTGTTCTTATCAAGAATTCTAGATGAATTATTTAAGATGGTTCTTTCAAAGATCTTTACTTTGGTCATGGGATTTTGATGTGTTGAAACAGGAATTTCCTTCAACACCAATGCACCAATCCTTACATCATGACTCAAAACCATCAGGCATTCATCAATCAGATGGTTTTCCATCACCATATCCGAATCCAGAAACATCATGTAATCAATATGTTTCTCTAACGCCACTTGGATGGCTTTTGTTCTGGCATAACCTCTTTCACGGTGTTCTAGAGCCAAGACATCACATTTTTTATAGTTGGATTTAAACTTGTTAAGAAGTGCCACCGTTTGATCGGTTGAACCATCATCTGAGATAATGACATATATATCATCTCTATCTTGTGAAATGATACTGTTCAATAATTTTTCAATATAACTTTCACTATTATAAGTTGTAATGACTAATGCGATGGTATTCATATGATTTCCTCCTTTAACAGCCCAGACATTTCTTTTTCAAGTACTTTTGCTGTGGTTGTCCATTGAAAGCCTTTTGAAAATTCATAAGCTTCTTTTCTAATTTTTGTATAACTTTCTTGATTTTCAATGGAATGTCTCATCACATTTAACAAACCCTTATAACTATTGTCTGATGTGATAAAACCTGCATGTCCCTGATTTACCGCATCCACCAATCCAGGTGAATTATAGACAATACTTGGCGTTCCTACTGCTCCAGCTTCTGTGACAGTTAATCCCCAACCTTCTCTATCTGAAGGATAAAGAAGTGTATGACTTCTACTCATCAATTCAAGTTTCTTTTCTTCACTGACAAATCCATGGAATGTGATATCTTCATCTAAAGTTAAATCATACTTCTCAATAATAGGTTGAAGGACCTCTGCTTTAAACTCTTCTTTTTCTTTGCCTACTATCCACATTTTAATTTCAGGATATTCTGACTTGAGTTGACCGAAAGCTTCTATGGCAGCATCAATACCTTTGTATCTTGCAAACCGTCCCACATAAGTAAAAGTAGTGGTTTTCTCCTTTTTCAAAAATGATTCGGGTGACCAAGGCAAGAAGTTAATACCTTCTGGTAAAATACCAATGTTTTCTTTTTTGAATCCAATATCCATCAAGTCTTTTTCAGTTGATGGCGAAACCGTAAAAGTATACCCTCTTCTGTATATTTTTGTAATCACATCTTCTAAACGGTATCCAATTTCAGAGAAGGGAAAACTCAAATTTCTTCTCCATAATTCTCTACCAAACTGATGGATAAACAAAATTCTTTTATGTCTCGGTAACCAAAACGGTGTAAAGAATCGATGTTCATTACATTGATCAATGACATAATCAATAGTGTTTCTGTTTCTAAAGTAATACACCATCGCATATAAGATGACTGTGGCAATATTACCTCTTCTTCTGTAATGCACTCCATCAATCATTTCATCTTTTTCAGCCCCTTTAAAACAAGGTGAAATGTGAATGATGTGAAATTTATCTGAATTAACATTTTTAAGCATTTCATGGGTAAACACTTCTGCTCCTCCTTTTTTGGGTGCTTTAATATCACGCCATGATAAAAATAATAATTTAATTTTTGATTTATTCATGTGATCCTCCTTTTTATAAAAATCGATAGTAATCGTTAAACATAATACTAAAAAGATAACAACTTCATTGAGTATTATGTTAAGTAGACTACTATGATTAAGTATCAACGCCATGGTTAACAGTACTGCTGATCCCATTAACAAATACGAATAATGTTTTTTGTCTATTAAAATCTCCATAGATACAAAGAAGCTACTAATGACAAATAAGAAATAACCCACTGCTTGTAATGCCATATACTGTCCAGCTGCCAGATAGTCTGAACCAAATAGATACTCAATAGAATTTGGAAATACTTTTAGATACAGTATCATAGCCAATAAACCACCACCGATACATAAACCTAAGAACAAACTCGCATATTTCTTAAAAGTCTTTATATCATATTTATACTTGTTCATGATTGGTACTAAAACTGTAATAATACTAAACCCTACATGTATATAAACTTGACTGTATCGGATGCTTACTGCAAATACACCTGATGTCTCAGGTAAAAAGTAATTGCATACAATCAAACTGATTGATGTTAAATAGTAATAATAAAAGTTTGAAAAGAATATTTTTCGATAACCTTTAAACTCGATCTTTCCTATGGAGCCACTCCAGTTTGATTTAAGATGTTTGTAATCTAAAAGCAGTGCCATACTCATACCGATCAAGACGCCTATTAAAGCCATATTCTTATCTTTAAAGAGATAAAGCAGCACAGTGATAAAAAACACTTTTACCAATATTTCAATATAGAAACTTCTACTAAGAAGAAGAAATTGCTTTTTCCCTTGATAGATCCCTCTTAAGACACTTACCAAACTGTTGACAATAAAGATACCAAATACAATTAGCAGTGTTGTCCATCCAATTCTCAACACATTTTTGATTACTGGTAATAAGATGATGAGAACCAATGTTATTTTTAATAATGACGACTTACAGTAGTTCATCAAACTCCTATAATAAGAAGCTTTAAACTTCGGATCCGATACTTGTTTGGCTACAAAGAACTGTAATGATACACCAGTAACCATAACAACTGTGACAAAAGAGAAAACTGCATTTAATATGCCATATTCATCTTTGGTGATAAACCAACTGATATATATATGAATGAATAAATTAGCCCCATTGATTAAAGCGTCCAATAAGGGAAAGAGATACATCTGATATTTGTTTGCAAATAATTTAATTGTTTTCATGTGAAGCTCCTTTCTTACCTTTACTATAAACAGTGAAAGTTAAGAGCATTCTAGATTATGTAAACAAATAATTTACATTAACTAGTACGTTGTTAACTTATGACGATTACAATAAAAGTAACTTAACTAAAGGAGGTCATCATGAAAAAAATAGCTATTATCTTGGCAGGTGGCAACGGAACAAGATTCTGGCCTGTTAGTCGAACAAGTAAACCTAAACAATTTCAGACAATAGGTGGACAAGATACATTATTAAATGAAACCATTAAAAGAATCCATCAGTTTTTACCAATGGATCAAATCTATATTGTTGCAGCTAACCATCACAGCACCTTATTAAATGAAACTTTACCTAGTGAATTCAACAATAAAAATATTCTTTTAGAGCCTATGGCTAAAAACACAGCTGGTGCTATTGCAGCTTCAGTCCAATTCATCAACAACCAACATAAACATGCAACGATTGGTATCTTTCCAGCTGACCATTATATTCAAAACCCAGAAGTTTTTGCAGAAACACTTTCTAAAGCATACGATATTGCCTATGATACCTGTAAAATGGTTTTAATGGGTATTCCAGTGACTTACCCAGCCACAGGTTATGGCTACTTAGAAGTCGATCATCCAGATTTAGAAATTAAAACACTTAATAAATTTGTCGAAAAACCAGATTTAGAAACCGCTCAAACCTATATGTTTGACAAACATTTCTTTTGGAACTCTGGTATTATAGTTTCAAAGGCTAGTGTCATTCTAAAAGAGATTATGAAATATATGCCCGAACTATACTTCTATAGCAGACAAGTGAGTTACTGGCATCAAGAGTATCAATCAGGCGCTTTAAAAGAACTCTATGAAGCGTTTCCAAAAGACTCCATCGATTATGGTGTTCTAGAAAAATGTGACCACCTATTGATGTTAAAATTAGATGCCGGTTGGAGTGATCTAGGAAGTTGGGACGCTTTACCAGAAGTTATGAACAGTGATTCCCATGGCAATATTGCCAGTCAGAGTCAAATGCTCATCGATACAGAAAATACATTGGTCATGTCAGACAAGAAATTTGTGGCTACCATAGGTTTAAAAGATATCATTGTAGTAGAGACAGATGATTCGTTACTCATCTGTAAGAAAGGACATTCTCAAGAGATTAAACTTTTGGTAGAGTCTTTAAAAGACCAAGGTCGATTAGAACTCATATAAAAAAACAAGGGAATTGCTCCCTTGTTTTATTTTGTACATATTAGTGGTTCGATGATATGTTTATGGTGATTGTATCTTCTGAGTAAACTGATTAAGTTTAAGGTCAATTGTGTGCCTTTGTTGACCAACTTAACACCATCAGTTGTAAGGACATCTTCTAATAATATAATCCCACTGATAAGTTCTGATAAAGAATAGGTTTTACGGGTGCTGTTTAATTCATCTTCATATATGCCTATCAATATTTCCACAATCTCCTGTTGATGTTGAAACTTTGAAATTAGAGTGGACTTCAGAAGTGAGATATCAGATTCTTCTAATATCATTAAATCAAATTCAGACAATAATTTTAAAAGTGTTTGACCTTTCTCTGTTTCAGACTGCTGATTAAAAGGTTTCTCATCTAACATCGATCCTTGTATCATATCTGCAACTGCTTCAAGTCGAGGTATTCTTCTAATAATATGAGCATGTTGATGACTTTGATATCGATTCTCTTCTATCAGCGCTTCATAATCACGATAAGCAATATCATGAACTGTTGTTAATTCATTTAAGTTATAGAGCATTGCGGCCGTTTTAAAACGCCACTTCTTTTTTAACCCTAACGTCAAAACCATTTTTTCCATTAACCTTCCCATCCGATTGGACTTCGCATAAGCATCCGGATCAACTAGTGCTAACATATCTAATATCGCTTCAATACTACCCATCAGAGTTTCTTGTATCATCTGGTTTAACTCACGTTCTTTTTCAATTAAATCCAGTTGGTTCTGTATTCTTTTATAAACCTCTAACGGGTAAAATGGTTTCCTTATATAATCAACAGCACCAAGGTCAAACCCTTTGATGATTTCACTTTCCTCATGACTGCCACTTAAAAATATGATGGGTATAGACGCAAATGAATCATGTGACTTCACCCACTCACATAAGGCAAATCCATCGATTTCCGGCATTCGAATATCTAAAAGAATCAAATCCGGTGGATGTTTTTCTATTGAAAGCATCGCCAGCTTAGCATTTGGTAACGCTCTGACTTTGTATGATTTCTCTAGAAGGATGCTTGCTAAATACCGACAATTTTCCGGTATATCATCTACAATCAAAATATCACTCATCATTACTCCTTAAGTATTTTAATTTTGCCTCTACTAAATATTTATTAATAGGTTTTGTTATAAACCAGTCGTAGCCACGATCTGTTAATGCCTTCATTTCTGATTCATCATTCACCATCCCGATAATATAAGGTTTCTGATGGCTGTGTTCCAACAGATCAAACAATTCTATATCACTCATGTCTGTTAAACTGACATTCAGCATTAAGACATCAAACGTTTCTGCAAATATTTGCTCTAGAGCCTCCAAACCTGAAGAAACGACAGTTATCTTAATAAATTTCTTATCAATGAAGTGATCTTTAAATCGCAAGACTTCTGAATCATTATCTACAATTAAGAGTTTAGTATCTAAAATTTCTTGAAGAGGTTCTGCTTTATATTGAGCAACCAGTTCTTTCAGTTGTGAATATCCCTTATTGAAGTCTCCATTTAACTCAGTATGCAAATCCAACTCTGAAAGCAATTTGTAAAGAGCATATAATTCCAAATTACCCGCAGTCCCTTTCATTAAGTGAATTTGATCTTTAACTGAATCTATTTGATTGAGGCTTATATGAGAATCTATGGTACTGAATATATCCGGTAATCGACTCATAAAAGAGTATACCAATGGTGTATATTTAGAATCACCGAATCCGAACAGAGTTTCTTCAGAGGTTTCAAAAATCGGCAAGTTAATTTTTACAATAAATGTAGAGCCTTCGTGGAGTTGACTGGTGACGTCTATAGATCCATTCAAAGCGAGAGCTATTTTTTTACATATAGCCAGTCCTAATCCTGTGCCACCATATTTCCGACTCAATGAATTGTCAGATTGAACAAAGGCTTCAAATATATTTTCAAGTTTATCTTTATCAATTCCTACGCCGGTATCAGTGACTCGAATTTCCAACATCGGCTCTTGATAAGTCGCGTTTACCTTCACATAACCTGAATTGGTAAATTTAAAAGCATTGTTTACAAGGTTGTTAACCAATTGAATCAACTTGTTTCGATCACCTGAGACTGTTTTAGGGACTGACTCATGTAATAGCAGTTCTAACTTTATATGTTTCTCTTCAGCAACCCCTAGATAACAATCATAAATCATATGAAAAACTTCCATTAACTCAAAAGGTTCATTTTCCATCTCCATGGTGTCGAGTTCAAATCCTGAAATATCTAGAAGATCGTTTACTAGTTGCAGCAATGTTTTACTGGATTGGTTAATGGCTTCTAATTTGTCTAACTTTTGTTCATCCACTTCTTTTTCTATGAGTAGTTCATTAAATCCTATAATCGAATTTATAGGGGTTAACAATTCATGACTAACATTGGCAATAAACTCAGATTTGCTTTGTGTTAAAGATTCAGCCATCCCTTTAGCATCATTTAACTCCTCTGTATGGCTTGCCACTTTATCAATCATATGATTATATGCACCTGCCAGTTCACGGAATTCACCATCAAGAGCAATTTCAATTTTTTGTCCATACTCTCGATTGGTAACTTGTTTGATCCCTTCCCTAAATTGCTTTAGCGGCTTGGCTACCAGTATGTATAAAACAACCGCGATTATACCGATCAAAAGAATTGTTGTAATGACAACCAAAACAATAAAGCTATAACGCAATTCCCCCACCAGTTTGGCTTCATATTTGTCATCCACACTTAATAACAACGCAGCTTGAATATCACCAGCCTGCGCTGCATCATAAAATTGTCCTCTTATCGGAACCGCAACTAATAATTGATTATTCTCTGTTCTCATGTAATAGTGTAGCTTTTGATGTTCAAGAATTTCTCTAACCATATATTTTTCATCGTCGTTAAGGTCAAATTTTGAGTTGGTGTAGACTACTGTGTTGTCCAGTTGTACAATTTTAATTTCTTTTGCTAAATCAGAAGCCCCAATATTCTCAATCAGTCTTTGGATAGCCACATTCTGTTTCTCTTCAATCATAGGAGAAAATGCCCAGTCCAAACTATGTAATACCAACATGGCATCATTTATTAAGCGATCAGAAATTTCACTTTTGATATTTCTAGATACAATTGTAAAAAAGACTATATTGGTCAATATTATCAGTACCAACAGGATTACCAATATTTTTATGAATAAACTATTTATCTTCATCAGTTTTCATCTCCAGTAAAGGACTTTCGAGTATTGAATAGACATCGATCACTTTATTAGTGAGTTCATTTTCTTGTGTATACGATTGTATTTCGTTCAATCGATTGATTATATGATCATTTTCTAATATCTCTATCGCCTCATCTTTGTTATAAAAATTAAAGCGTTCATAAAATTGAGCAAATGAGTCAAGAGACATATCCTCGTTTTTTGCCATGATTTCATAAGCTTCATCAGGATTTTCTATTATATAATCTAAAGCTTTATACCATGCTATCATTATTTTTTGGTACTCTATGTTTTTATCTAAGTCTTTTAAGGCAACAACAACATCGGTTCTATAGTTTGGTAAATCTGTGCTTGAAAAAATAATCTTTCCGTTTCCATCCTCTACCGCTCTTGTTAAATAAGGTTCATATGTGAATAAAGCATCTATTTCATTATTCACAAATTGTTCAACACTTGAAAAAGAAGACAAGGATCTTATTTGAACATCTTCCATAGAGATATTGTTTTTTTCTAATGCATTGGATAATAAAAAATGTTCATCTGTCCCAGTTTCCACTCCAATAATTTTACCTTTAAGATCATCAAATTCAGTTATGGTGTTTTTAACAACCAGCCCTTCTACACCTTCTATATAATCAATGGGCGCTAAAATAATACCCTCTTCTCCTTTATCAGAATAATAAACAGCATCATAATAGGTTGCATGTGTTATATCAATGTTACCTTTGTAAAGAGATGACATATTGTCAGTCCAAGTAGAAAATCTAATGAGTTCTACATCCAAATCATCAAAATAATCCAGTTCCTCTGCAACATACCAGACTTCACATGGTGGCCAATTGTGCACACCGATTTTTATAGTTTCCTTAGGTGTACACCCGACTAATAAAAGTATAATGACTATAAGAAGATACTTTCTCATAATTTCACATCCCTTCACTAATAGATATATCCAATTATTTGGTGAGCTAACCAATAGAATCATTTGAAAAACCAACCTCTCGAACTTTTTTATTTAGTCTAATCCATTTTTCGATACCAAAAAAGATTCAGACATCTAATCTGAATCTTTTGTTAAAAGCTTATATTTATATGTGGAAATGGTCAATTTACTATTATGTATTTTAGTAATAAGTTCACGACTTATCTAATATAACAAAACACCTATTGAAACTAATGTTATAGAGTATATGATGACACCTATATTTAATAGAAACATTTTCTTTTCATTATTTAAAGTTTCAACAGCAAATTTTCTAAAAGCTGTATAGTTAAATATTATTGTACTTATTTTAATGACTGTAAGTGACAATAAAGTCGCGATAATCCAACTGAATCTAATCTGAGTAGTAAAAAACTTATACCATGTAAATATAACCAATAAATATCCAAATAGACCAATAAGATTTATCACCATCGGCTTTTTTGGTGCGTAAGCACTGTTTAGCTCCCATGCTTTCCACTTTGGTCCCATTATAGCCATAATGATTCTAGAAATAATCCCAATTGAAGCCCAAATAAAACAAATTATTTTAAAGTAATTCATACACCCTCCTTGAACAGCATCCTTAACACTTAAGGATCTTCATTGCATTTTTATATAATATATTATCTCTTGCATTTTTATCACCTTCTGTAGCCAATAAAACTCTTGATAATGTAATACTCTGTGGTAACGCCGGCCAATCCGAACCATATAATAATCTCTCTGATCCAACCTCATTTATAAGATATCTAATACTATCTTCTGATTGGGATGAAAGTTCCGCATAAACAGCAGGATACTGCTTCATATACTCTGCTACTAATTTATATTCTTGTATGCCACTGTGAGCAAATATCATAATAAAATCGTTTGGTAGCTTTTTTAAAAGATTCCCAAAAATTTCCATTCTAGTCGATTGCAATAATTTGCTCATCATACCTTTTATTACCATATTTTCTGGTGAATACACCGTTCCAGTGTGAAATATTACTGGCATATCAGCTTTGTAACATAACATCATCAATTCTAGTAATTTATCATACGAACCTTTCAGTTCTAAATCACTTATTTTTAGTTTAAGTCCTTTAGCTCCTAAAGCTTTGTAATGATATAGTTTGTGTTTTATATTTTTATCATTTGGATGTATCGAACAGAAAGGAATTAACTGATTGGGATACTCTTTTGATGAATTTATTGCTTTCATCGATCGATCTGTTTTTGCAGAACTAATAGGTAATACAACTGCTTTGCTAATCATATTGTTCTCAAATGATGTGAAACAGTTATTATAAGTACCACCTTTTACCATATCATTAAAAATTGATATGCCTTCAATTACAAACTCACATATGGAATACCATCTGCCATATTTTTTATTGAGAAACTCAACATTTGTCCAATAAGGTATCGTTAAATCAAGTGATTGTTCTGATGCTAATGTTGGATACTTCAATTGAGGACCAATTTTATGCGGATCATTTTCTTTTCCAGGAAACACATGAGAAAGATGTATATGAAAATCTATAATATTTAGATCTTCATCACAATCAATCATGAATTCTCCTTGATCATTTAATTTTAGATACTTTTCATTCGCTACAATATTTTCATATGCCTTCATTTTTTCACCTCCTTAAGATACCATTTTCTATAACACTCAACATACCATCAATTCTTTCTATGATCATATTTCTTGTAAGTTTAGATTCATTCATTAAACTTTTGCTCATAAAAATTGTCAATGATGTCATCATTGATGATAACATCTCGATTTTCAAATCTGCTTTTAGATCACCCTTTTTTACATAATAAGATAGTACCTGATTGAACAAAGCATTACTTTCTTCAATCATCACTTCCAGAATGCCGTCTCTTAACTCCTTTGTACAATTATGAAGAAACTGTTCATTCAAATCTAAATAAGTCGTTTTTTCAAGATCAAAATTCATACCTGCAAGATACAACTCACGTATGAAATCTGAAAAACCTTTTTCACCTATATCAGAAATAGAATGACTTAAAACATCTTTCTTTTTCTGACTTAAAACAATAAAGATATGTTTATACAGATCTTCTTTATTCGTAAAATATTGATAGAAACTTCCTTTAGGAATCCCTGCATTATCTACCAGATTATCCACAGTTACTTTTGAAAAAGGTTTAGATGCAAATTCCTCAATTCCAGCCTGAATAATAATATTCTGTTTGCTGTCTTCTAGATTAAAAAATGTTTGTTTTGGCATAACTCCCCCTCGTGTGACTATTAGTCATATGACCACTTAGTCACACTATAATTCAAAATAAATAGAAAGTCAATAAAGTTTCAAACATTATTAATAATCTTAAATAAATCTCAAAAAAAGATCATTGTAAAATGATCTTCCCTTGCTATTATTCTTTTAAAGTCCTAAGAAAGCTTTTAAACGTGGATTTGAATGATTAAAGATTTCTTCCGTGCTACCTTCAGCACTAATAGCACCAGCATCCATAAATACAATTCGATCTGAGATTTCTCTAGCGAATTTCATCTCATGAGTCACAACAATCAAAGTTGTTTCATGGGTAGCTAGTTGCTTGATTGTTTCTAAGACCTCTCCAACAAGTTCAGGATCCAGTGCAGATGTGGGTTCATCAAATAAAATGATTTCCGGCTTAAGTGCCATTGCTCTTGCGATACCAACCCTTTGTTGTTGTCCACCTGATAGTTGTGAAGGATAACTTGATAGTTTATCCAAAAGACCAACATCAGTCAGTAACTCTGTGGCAATAACAACAGCTTCTTTTTTTGCCATGCCATCTACAATCAAGCCTTCCATAACATTTTCAAGAGCTGTTTTATGTTTAAACAGATTGTAATTCTGGAAAACCATCGAAGCCTGTTTTCTGATTGCCCTCTTATCTTTTTCTTTTAAGGTGTGCATCTCATAAGTCTTACCATTAAGTGTCATCACACCATCATCCGCCTGTTCTAAAGCATTGATCAAACGTAATAGAGTTGATTTACCAGAACCCGAAGCTCCTATAATAGATATAATCTCTCCCTTTTGAATACTCAGATCGATGCCTTTTAACACTTCTAATTCTCCAAAACTTTTTTTGAAATTTTTAAGTTCTATCATATCACACCACCTTTGCTCAATTTATAAGACAAATAATTAATCAACCGAGTGACTATCAGTGTCAGGATCCAATAGATAATACCAACTGCCAAATAAGCTTCTAAAAATCTATACGACGACGCTGCACTTACTTTAGAGACACCCATTATATCTTTGAGACCAATCATAAATGTTATGGCCGTCCCTTGTATCAAACTGATGAATGTATTGCCTAAGGGTAATAAGGCTATTTTAAAAGCTTGAGGTAAAACAACACGTTCCATAGCCTGGAACTTTGTCATCCCAAGTGACAAGGCGGCTTCTAATTGACCTCTATCCACTGCATCAATTGTAGCTTTTATGACTTCAGAGATATACGCACTGGCATTAATTGAAAGTACGAGTATGGAAGCATAAAATGCATTTACTTTTGATAGTACTGGTATAATCTGAGGTAAACCAAAGAAGAAGATAAACAGTTGTACCATCAAAGGTGTGCCTCTAAAAAATGATACATATAAATTAAATGACTTGTTCAGAAAAACTAGTGATGATCTTCTTAAGAAGGTGACGGCGGTGCCGAGTATCAAACCAAAAGCCATTGAAAATATACTTATTACAATGGTGACCGGAAGTGCCCTGATAATAATCGGGAACACTTCCAGTAAATATTTGAAATCAAATCCATTCATAACTTCTCCTAATTGTCAGTAATGTTAACAGGGAACCATTTTAAAGAAATCTCTTCAAATGTACCATCTGCATACATGGCTTCAATAGCCTCATTCACTTCATCAATTACAACCTCATTGCCTTTTGCAAATGGAAAGGCATTAAATAACATTTCCACTGGTTCTCCTGCCAATTTCAGTTCTAATCCGGATTCCTCTATGGCTGTCATACCTGCTAATCGGTCATTTAAAACGGCTTCGATTCTACCCAGTGCAACGTCTTGAAGTGATCCTTGATAACTTTCATAAGTAATGACTTCAATAAGCCCTTCAGTATCAAATGTTTTGATCATCTCTTCATAGTTAGATCCCAAACTAACACCCACTTTTTTACCTTTAAGTGTTCCCAGATCAACGATTTCATCATTTCCGGCTGCAACGACCAACTGAGCACCGTAGTAAACATATGGTTTTGAAAAATCATATTTCTCAAGTCGGTTTTCATTTACTGTAATCTGATTTGAGATGGTATCAATCTTTCCAGAGTCCAACAGTCCAAACAAACCACTGAAGTCCGCTGTTTGAAACTCAATATTTTTACCAATTCTTTTTCCGATTTCTTCCCATGTATCTACTTCAAATCCCACTAGATTGCCACTTTCATCTGTAAAGGTATAAGGTTTGTAACCACCACTCATGCCGATTACCAATGTATTCTCACCTGTTGATTCGCTTGTAAAACTTGCACCAATAAATACAACTGCCCCGAATAAAGCCGCTAGGACTGCTAGTAATAATATAATTTTTTTCATTTCTAAATTCTCCTTAGTTAAATAATAAATCTTAGTAACGTTCTTAGTTGTTTTTGAAATCCCGGGTATCAAAAACACAAAAAGAGAAGGTATGATACCTTCTCTTAATC
>Ga0209272_10001556_pt1 | contig 14394 bp, 14 predicted proteins | sample tdDd002_FD_187125 | JGI IMG/M metagenome (GOLD analysis project Ga0209272, IMG submission 187125) | Marine sediment microbial communities from the Atlantic coast under amendment with organic carbon and nitrate - tdDd00.2 (SPAdes)... | ecosystem: Environmental > Aquatic > Marine > Coastal >... | reverse complement strand
TTTTCAGTGGTTTATTTTTACCCTTGCGATGAGCGAGTTATTATTGGTTCAGTTATGGAAACAATTATTTTGCTATAATTAGCCAATGATTGAGGAGATAAAATTAACGAATTTATCAAGACCTTTACACAGGTGGGAGTGGTTATCATTACCGATTATTGATTTGTTGTAATTTAACAACAAATCCTTTTATTTACTGCCAGATTTAGACATTTATTTCTACATTTAAGAAAGCAGATTTAGTTGGAAAGTTATTGAGGTAGGTGAAATGGAAAGAATACATTTGACCGTCTTTTATGATGGCTCCTGTGTTAGTTGTGTTGAAGATCGGGCTCGCTACGAGCTATGGCTTGGCAAACATATTGACCAAGTTTATTGGTTCGATATTACGGGCCAGGAAGACTACATGCTGAAACATGGTATTGACCCGGCTCAGGCTCTAAGGGAACTGCATGTTTGGGATGGTCATGGTGTGCTCTATCGCGAAATGGATGCCTACATTTTATTGTTGCAGCAGGTTTGGTGGTTGAAGCCTGTCGCTTGGGTCATCCAGATTTCATTTATTCGCCGACAGTTATCGCGATGGTATCGACACACGGTAGATAAGCGGCTTGCTCGTGATGGCAGGGGGTAAGCTCTGGTTGGTTCAGTGGTTCAGTGGTTCAGGTTGGATGAAAATCTCAATCATGTCGCTGTGAATAGACACGTCCGTGGACATAGATTGAGACATAACACCAAGAAATCCTCTGTCTCGTGTTATTCTTTTTTTAATTGTTCATTAATAATATTGTGTAGAAAAGACAGCGCAGCGCGATGATCACTTCTACTCATAAACCATTGTTTCTGATTTGTTTCCAAGGGTAATATTTCTAACCACCGTTGGCATACCCAGGTCATATCATCGTAGTCCGGTATGGGATAGTTTGTGGCATGCTCAGGGTACTCATCAAATAGGGCTCGAAGACTGTTTGCTATATCACGGTCGGAAAACTTCATTATCGTTGGTGACCAGTTCTTCATCAGCGTGATATCGCCAAACCGTAGCCCATCATCCTCTTGCCTGTGTTCATTGATGATAAACTTCTCGACACCTTTAACTGTGATACCTAACAAACCATCGGATAAACGCTCAAAGTCGGTAATGATAGCACGGGTGCCAAAGTGGCAAAGAGTATCACCATCCTTCATGCAAAGGCCGAAGCCTTCACCAGATGCCATAGCGAGTTTAACTAAGCGTGTATACCTTGGTTCGAAGATCCTGAGTTTGCTGATACCACCCGGTAACAAATATAGCTGTAACGGAAAAAGGGGTAACTGCATAGTTCATAGCCTTTACTGACGTTATTTAATGGATGTAACGTTAGTGATTAGTATAAGCAGACAATTTTAGGAAATTGTCTGCTTTTCGATACTACTGCAGAGTTAACAACATTGCGGAAGTTAGGCGGCTAAGTTCCTGTGGTTTAATGATAAATGGAGGCATAATGTAGACAAGTGTGCCAAAAGGGCGAATCCAGACACCGTTGTCTACAAAATCCTTCTGTATTTGGACCATATCAACAGGCTCATAGAGCTCAACCACCCCGATTGCCCCCAGCCAGCGTACGTCTTTTACCTTTTCGAGCTTACCGATTTCAGACAATTCTTGAGCAAGCTGTTTTTCTATGTTGGCCACTTGCTGTTGCCAGAGACCTTGTTGCAGCAGTTCAAGGCTGGCATTGGCGACGGCGCAGGCCAGCGGGTTGCCCATAAAGGTAGGACCATGCATGAAACAACCGGCTTCTCCGCCACATACCGTGTCAGCAACGTGCTTGGTTGTCAGGGTTGCGGAGAGCGTCATGTAACCACCGGTCAGTGCTTTGCCGACACACATAATATCTGGGCTGATCCCCGCGTGCTCGCAGGCAAACAGCTTGCCGGTACGACCGAAGCCGGTGGCAATTTCATCGGCGATAAGCAAGATACCAGCTTGGTCGCACAGTTCACGAACGCGTTTAAGAAAGATCGGATGGTAGATCCGCATGCCACCTGCACCTTGGACGATCGGTTCAATGATCACAGCGGCAATGTCGTTCTGGTTGGATTCTAGCTTCTGTTTGAAGTCAGAAATATCATCTTCGCGCCACTCTTCATCAAACCGACATTCTGGTGATAGAGCAAAAATGTGTTCTGGCAGGAAGCCCTTATACAGGCTGTGCATGGAGTTATTCGGATCGGTAACCGACATCGCAGCAAACGTATCGCCGTGGTAGCCATGTTTGATGGTGAGAAATTTTGGCCTGCGTTCTCCCTTGGCATGCCAGTATTGTAGGGCCATTTTTAGCGAGACCTCGACAGCAACGGATCCCGAATCAGCCAGGAATACATGCTGCAATGGTGCCGGCGTCATGTCGACCAGCTTCTTGCATAAATCGACTGCTGGCTGGTGGGTAATACCACCAAACATTACATGAGACATTTTATCAATCTGCGCCTTGGCAGCCTGATTGAGTGCCGGGTGGTTATAGCCGTGAATGGTCGACCACCAAGACGACATCCCGTCAATAATCTTACGTCCGTCCTCTAACTGTAGGTAGACTCCGTCGGCACTCTCTACCGGGTAACATGGTAGTGGGTTGAGTGTCGAGGTGTAAGGGTGCCAGACGTGCTGCTGGTCAAATTCCAGATCAATTGCGTTGATTAATTTTTGCACAGATGTAAACCTTTGGCCTTGTTGATGGTTGACAGTTTACTAAGTCGAAGTAGACTAGCCAAGTATTGATACTCGTTTGGATCGATATTTAATGTATTGAATCAAATGAAAACAGAATAAATCAAGTCGCTGTTTAGCTCTGGCCCTACGAGTATTCCAGTTGCCGGACAGCCACTGACAATAGAGGTTATACACGTGGAAATACGTCACGACTGGAGCATCGAGGAAGTTCAAGCCTTATTTGACAAGCCGTTTATGGATTTGGTGTTTGAAGCACAGCTCGTTCATCGCCAGCATCACGAGCCGAATAAGGTACAGGTCAGTACCTTGCTTTCAATCAAGACCGGCGCCTGTCCGGAAGATTGTAAGTACTGCCCGCAGAGTGCCCATTACCGTACCGACGTTGAGCGTGAGCGCTTACTGGAAGTCGAGCGTGTATTGGAGGCCGCCAATAAAGCCAAGGAGTCGGGGGCGACTCGATTCTGCATGGGAGCAGCCTGGAAAAACCCGAAAGAGCGCGATATGCCGTATCTGCTCGACATGGTACGTGGCGTGAAGGGGATGGGACTGGAAACCTGTATGACCCTAGGGATGATCACAGGTGATCAGGCCAATGAGTTGGCTGGTGCCGGCCTTGATTACTACAATCACAACCTCGATACCTCGCCAGAATATTACGGCAATATTATCACCACCCGTACCTATCAGGATCGCCTTGATACCCTGGGTCATGTTCGTGACTCGGGAATGAAAATTTGTTCAGGCGGTATAATCGGCATGGGTGAAAGCTCGCGTGACCGTGCTAGCTTGCTGGTTGAGTTGGCGAATCTGCCCGTTCACCCTGAAAGCGTGCCAATTAATATGCTGGTCAAGGTCAAAGGTACGCCGCTGGAATCGGTAGATGATGTCGACCCGTTTGATTTCATCCGTATTATCGCGGTCGCGCGTATTATTATGCCGAAATCTGCCGTTCGACTTTCTGCCGGTCGCGAAGACATGAACGAACAGATGCAGACGCTTTGCTTCATGGCGGGTGCCAACTCGGTATTCTATGGCTGCAAATTACTGACTACACCGAATCCGGGTGAAGACAAAGACATGATGCTGTTTGAAAAGCTGGGGATTAATCGCCAGCAGCAAGCAGCGAAGCCGGATGAAGTACAAGAGCAAGAGTTGTTGGGTCAGGTCGCTCAGCGAGTTGCTGCACGCCCGACAAAAGACGATCTTTTCTACGATGCCTCGCTTTAAACACCGCATTGCACAGGCCCTGAGTGAGCGTAAGGCTCAGGGTTTGTATCGCCAGCGTACCCGCCTCGATCGTCGTCAGCAGATGATTGAATGCCATGGGGAGTCGCTAGTTAACTTTTCCAGTAATGACTATCTTGGTCTGGCCCAAGCTCCCGAGTTGATCAAGGCTTGGCAGCAGGGCTTAAGCCTATACGGTACAGGTAGTGGTGCCTCACCGTTGGTTACCGGTTTTCACTCAGCGCATCATGAACTCGAAGTGCAGTTAGCTGACTGGCTTGGATATGACAGAGCCTTGCTATTTAGCAGCGGATTTAGTGCCAACCAGGCGCTGCTGTTCACACTGCTCGAAAAGGATGATGTACTAATCCAGGATAAGCTGAATCATGCGTCGCTGATGGAGGCTGGGTTGCTGTCACCGGCTACGATGCGACGGTTTCCACATAACGATACAACAGCCCTTTATCGCTCCCTGTTACGTTGTCACCAACAACACCCCGAAGCAGCCAGCATGGTAGTGACTGAAGGGGTTTTCAGTATGGACGGTGATCTGTCACCGCTTGCAGAAATGAAGTCCTTGTGTGCCAGGTACAATAGCTGGCTGGTTGTCGATGATGCCCACGGCTGCGGCGTATTGGGAGAGCAGGGACGTGGCAGCTGTGATCAGGCCGGTATCAAAGCCGATATTTTGGTTGTCACCTTTGGTAAGGCATTTGGCCTACAAGGGGCGGCAGTGCTGTGCAGCGAGGAAACGGCTGACTACTTAGTGCAGTTTGCGCGTCATTTTATCTATTCGACAGCGATGCCACCGGCTCAGGCGTATGCATTGAGCAAGGCCTGTAACTTGATCCAACAGGGGGGCTGGCGTCGGGAAAAGCTGCAAGAGCTCAGTGAATTGCTTGCTGAACGGGTTGAGCCGGAAGTTGAGTTGGTTGCAACAACGACACCGATAAAACCATTGATTATTGGCAATAGTGATAAAGCCGTATCAGCCTCCCTTGCCCTGAAAGAGAGAGGGATCTGGGTCAGTGCGATTCGTCCGCCAACCGTTCCGACCAACAGTGCTCGTCTGCGCATTACACTGACGGCAGCGCACAGTCGATCTGATATAGAGAAGCTTGCAATAGGTATTAATGAGGTGATTCATGACTAATGGAATGAATGCAGTCACTCATGGTCAGCATGAGATCCAACCGCAAGACAAGCAGGCTATTGCCGAGGCATTTGGCCGCGCGGCCAGGCACTATGATAAGGCGGCTGCATTTCAGCGCCAGGTCGGTCATCTGTTATTGGATAAGCTCCCGGCTGTCAGTCAGGTGGGCTGTAACGCACTTGATCTTGGCTGCGGGACCGGGTATTTCAGTGAACAGTTGCTGCAACGCGGCTATCAGGTTTGTGCTGCTGACTTATCGGTGCAAATGCTCGCTCGTGCTGAAGAGCGCTGCGGTGACATAGCAAGATATCTGGAAGCCGATGCCGAAAACCTGCCGCTTGCCGACAACCAGTTTGACCTTGCCTTTAGCAGCTTGGCTCTGCAGTGGTGTGATAATCTTTCTGTTCCGCTCAAAGAAATGAAGCGAGTCGTCAAGCCGGGAGGCCTGATCCTGTTTACAACACTCGTTGACGGCTCACTGTATGAGCTTTCTCAGTCTTGGCTGCAGGTTGATCAGCATCAACATGTGAACGAGTTTCTTTCGCAAAAAAAGATAAAACTTGCGCTGGCGCAAGCGGGCTGCCCGAGTGATGGCCTAGAATTCAGGCCTATTAAGATGCAATACAATACGGCAGTTGAACTCATGAAAGACCTGAAAGGGATAGGGGCAACGCATCTGCAGCAGGAGCGCAAAGCAGGCTTGGCCGGTCGTAAAACGATTCAGGCATTAGAAGGCGCTTATGATGAGTTCCGAGATGAGAATGGTCAACTGCCGGCAACATACCAAGTCTGTTTTGGAGTAATTATTAATGACTAACGCTTTCTTTGTAGCAGGAACAGATACCGAAGTCGGTAAAACTGTTGCCTCTCGCGCAATTTTACACGCAGCTGGCAGCGCGAACATTAAGATGGCGGGTTATAAGCCTGTTGCGTCGGGCAGTGCGCCGACCGATGAGGGGATGCGTAACTCAGACGCATTATATATTCAGGATGCCTCAGTCGTAGAGCTTGCCTATGACGAAGTAAATCCGTATGCGTTCGAAGCGGCGGTATCACCGCACTTAGCGGCTGAGCAGGAAAAGCGGGTAATTGACTTTGATACCTTGTCTCAGGGCTTGGATCACCTTAAGTCAAAATCTGACGTTGTTCTGGTTGAAGGCGCAGGGGGCTGGCGGGTGCCGGTATCTCGCTCTGATTTTCTTTCTAGCTGGGTGAAGCAGGAGAAATTGCCGGTCATTCTGGTTGTCGGTGTTAAGCTTGGCTGTTTAAGCCATGCAATTCTTACCGCTGAAGCAATTAAGCATGATGGCCTGGAGCTAGTAGGCTGGGTGGCTAACCGCATTAATCCGGGCACTGAAAACTACGCAGAAATTATTCGCATGCTGGAAGAAAACTTACCAGGCCAGAAGCTGGGCGAGATCCCATATATGCCGGGTATAAAGAAGCGTGATCTGTCTAAATACATTGACCTGTCACCACTAGGTTTGTAAACGCCTTCTTATATCGTGTGAGTTAATCGATAATAGAAACCCTGCAGAAATGCAGGGTTTTTTATTTGCTTTAGATTTATCAAATGCATCCAGTATATCAGGCGGCTAGATGTGGCCTCATTTGCCCTTCTTTAAGAGTTCAGGAAGGCAATACCAACCGGCTGCGAACATGATGAGACTGTATGCAAGTAGCTCCATTCCTTCTTCTGCCAGGTTTTTAACCGAACGTATATAGCTTTCCTGCATGACCCCTTGCCATAAATCACTCATGCCGTAGATACGGGCAAAAATGAACAATGTTGCAATGCCAGCGAGCATCAGGCTGTAGCTTTTATGGCTGATGTAGTTTGTCAGTGGATCAATTGACGTTTCCTTATGGGAGTGCGCATAACCAATGGCGATGGTAGCTAGCAGCCATGCTGGGTACTTCCAGAAACCGTGGTGAATTTGATCGAATAAACTATCAAGCTCCCGGATTAATATAATAAAGAAAAACGCGCTGACCAAAAAAGCAAATCCCCGTAGTTCACTGCGTTTGATTGCAACGGCAGCAAAGAGACCGGCGGTAATGAGAAGGTAACCTTCCTGGAGGCATTCGACTAGCGAGTCTTCACCGATACTGCCATTGATTTGGGTAACTTCCAGGTGGATGACAAGAGCGGAAAACGCAAGCAGTAGTGCCAGTCCGAAGAAGTATGCGGTTGAAACAATAAGAGGGTGTAATGGTTGCACCTCAGTTTGGGTGCTTTCTGTTTTGATTAGAGTAGATTGCATAATAAGAACCATAACTCCTGTAGACCGCGAGGACGTCACTGACGAAAATGGGATATACAGGCAGATTTATTTTTGATAGTTATATGCGGTTATTATGCTTTTACCACACTGAATGCAGGCTGTATTTAGTGATAAGTGTCACACTTCTCATGTGTTAGATGTTTTTTGCGTCAAAAAGAAAAACCTCCTCAAAAAGAGGAGGTTTTAGAAGTCGGTTTTCGTACTAGATTAACTTTCGACGGTTAGCCCGATAAGCGCTTCCTGTGTATCAGATAGCGTTTTGCTACCCGCTGGCTCAATACCAAGTTCTTTGTGAGCTTCGTCTGCTGACATGCCTAAATGGCAGCGTAGGATATCAATAGCAACCTGATAGTTTTCGTGATCAGCCATCATTCCTCCTTGAAAATTTGACGGTGGTATACTGCGTTGTTAATGCTATACACTCGACAATAGTGGAATGCCTTCATACTTTCAATAAGACTAAAGTCTAAAGCCGTCATTTATGACTCACATCACCGATTGTTGACTAGGTTGTTAAACAAGATTTACGGCGGTGCATTCTGTGGTAAATAATAACGAAACGTAACAATTTAGCCCTTTTACTTGTAATTGGATTGATCGACCATACTATAAATAACAAATTGATTGGCTTGTATCATATGAAATAAGTGTGTGATGCTCCATCGTTTGTGTAGAACTAGAAAGCTTGATTGCTATTGGAGAATATTAAAAATATGAAGCGGATTGCATTGTTCTTGGCAACTAACCTTGCTGTGATGCTGGTCTTCAGTGTTGTCTTGAACCTTATCTACGCTTTTACCAGTTTACAGCCAGGTAGTTTGAATGGCTTATTGGTAATGGCGGCATTGTTCGGTTTTGGCGGCTCATTGATTTCACTGTTTATGTCTAAGTCGATGGCGTTGCGTTCGGTCGGCGGCATGGTGGTTGAGCACCCGCGTAATGAAACCGAACACTGGTTAATGGAAACTGTTTCGCGTCAGGCACAGCAGTCGGGTATCGGTATGCCAACCGTTGCTATTTATGAGTCCGCTGATATCAATGCCTTCGCGACAGGCGCTAAGCGGGATGACTCGTTGGTTGCGGTATCTACGGGTTTGCTCCGTAGTATGACACGCGATGAAGCAGAAGCTGTATTGGCACACGAGGTCAGCCATATCTCTAACGGTGACATGGTGACGATGACGCTGATGCAGGGTGTAGTGAATACCTTTGTCATTTTCGTTTCGCGTTTGGTTGCCGGTGCGGTTAGTGGGTTCAATAACGGCGATGAAGACGGTGAAGGCGAAGGGGGCAGCTTTATGATGTACTTCATCGTATCTTCGATTATGGAAGTATTGTTTGGCTTCCTGGCGAGCATCTTGACGATGTGGTATAGCCGCCACCGTGAGTTTAAAGCCGATGCCGGGTCGGCACACCTTGTCGGTCGAGAAAAAATGATTGCTGCGCTTGAACGCCTGAAGGTAAGTCATGAATCTCAGCTTGAAGGTTCGATGATGGCTTTCGGTATTAATGGTAAAAAGTCACTATCCGAGTTGTTCATGACGCACCCACCTCTCGATAAGCGTATCGATGCGCTGCGCCGTGGTGAACATTTATAATTCAGTTACCCACTTAATAAATGAAATCCCCTAGGCCATGGCATAGGGGATTTTTTTAGTAACCAAGATCACACAGGTCCTCAATGAGCATTAAGCTGATTGCGGAGCAAATATTAGGATAAGATTTGCGCCCAATCATGATTTGATAATGCAGATTTGAGCTGGGGGTAATGTACCGCCAATGGGTACTGGGCTAGCAGATCGGAGCAAGGATCCCACTCACTGACAAACATTGCGGTATCAAACTTTAGGGTAGGATAGCGTTTGTAATCGGTTATCTTCTTAAATCCTAAGCGCTCGTAAAATCGTTTATGATTTTTCCTAGCGGCGCAAATGACGAGCGTTTTTCCTGTTACCTCAGTTAAATGCATTGCATTGGCAAACAGGGCAAGGGGAACGGTGGCTGAAAAGTCGGTAATATCGGGTAATACGGTAAGGCGGTTTAGTTCGACAAGGGTGTCATATTGTTTTTCTAGTTCCATAAAGGTTTCGGGAAATAGCCGCTTTACCGGAATATCTATCCAGCCTGGTTGTTGATTGATTATCGATATCCGTAAAGAAGCTATTGATTGATTATTTTGCCGCAGTACAAAGGTATGGTTGTTTGGCATATGGTCAAATTCGTCTTCCAGCCTTTGTTGGGTATTGGTATCAATATAACCTTGCTGTAAATAGGCTTGATATCGAATGGCAAAGGCTTCGTCGAGTAGTGCCGGCGTTGCACAGTAGTGATTTTTGAGCGAGTGAATATCCATATTGGTACATCTTTCCTTGAGCTTGTTCAAGCAAGCGGGGTATGGGCAGATACAGCTCCCGCATAATGCAATGATATTTTAGCTTGTGAAGCTTAAGAACGTTGCGAGACATATACCAAATGCAACTGATTGCTTTTATTGTGTTCTATAGTGAAATTCAATTGAACGGACTGGTGTTTTTATTCGGTTATTCTAGCGGTGATATCCGGTACAAGTTTCCATTATCGGTGGTGAAGTAAATCCAGCCTTCGGGGCTTTGCACCAGTGCTCGGATCCGCTCTTGTAACGGTAATAGCAGGCGCTCTTCCGAGGTAATATTGCCTTCCGGGCTAAGGGTAAGATGATTGATGTGTTCTAGTTTCAATGCACCAACGAATAGATCGCCTTGCCAGCCGGGAAAGGCTGTGCCGGTATAATGCAATAGGCTACCCGGCGCAATGGAAGGTATGTAGACTTTTCGCGGTGATTCTATCCCTTCTTTTTCTTTGGCTTCTCCTACCGAAATTGGTCCCCAATACTCTTTGCCATGAGAGGTGACAGGCCAGCCGTAGTTGCTGCCTTTTTTTATCAGGTTGATTTCATCGCCTCCACGAGGCCCATGCTCACTTGCCCATAGTTGTTTGCTGTCGATGTCAAATGCCAAGCCTTGAGGGTTACGGTGACCATAGCTCCAGATCTCGGGAAGTGCTGCTTTGTGGGCAACAAAAGGATTGTCCGCAGGTACTGTACCGTCATGGTTGAGGCGAAGAATACTGCCGGCATGTGTTGTTAAATCTTGTCCGTTGTCGCGTTCACCACGATCGCCGACGGAAAAGAACAGATGGCCTTGCTGGTCGAAGGTGATACGGCTACCAAAATGGCGATAGGTTGGTGTGGCTGAATGGGTAACGAGCAGTTCTTGCCACTGAGTCAGTGTATCGACTTTGAGCTTGCTGCGAGCCAGCACGGTTACTGCCTGATTACCAATAGTTTTGCTGTAGGTGAAATACAACCAGTCATTAGGTTGTTGGTATCCCGGCTCGGTGATAACGTCGAGTAATCCGCCCTGTCCGCTGGCAGTAACGTCGGGAAGGCCTTTAACCGCTGTTTGGCTGTTGTTTGAAATATCGAGAATAACGGCTTCCCCGTGACGCTGGGTGATCAACAGTTTCTGGCTAGTGATGAATGTTATACCCCATGGAACTGATAGGTGTTCGGCAACCAGTGAAACCTGATAATCCATGTTGTTGCTAGAACCGTTGAGTACCACCGAGGCATAGGCTGTCGAGGGCAGTGCGCATACCCCTAATAAAAGAGATAGGGAAAAAAGGTATTCGGGGCGAACGACAGGGAATTTCATGAATTAAAGCCTTTGGTTCGTAAGGTTTCTTCTTCAAGTTAAACCCAAGCATAGTTCATTTGTCGCTGCATATATCGCTATGCCGAGCATAAGTGTTGGAGTCATTGCCTTTGTTATTCGCCGTGCCATTACTCGCGAGGTTTGAGATGGGATGCAATTATCTGTGCGAGTTTTTCCAGTCCCTTTTCCCATTGGCGGTTTTCATCAAAAGTGGCGAAACTCAGACGAATACAGTGGTTGTGTTGGTTTTGGGTACTAAACATACTCCCGGGCAGTATGCTGATATTGTGGCGAAGCGCTTGTTGATAAATATCGTTGCAATTTGCGCTCTCTGGCAAGGTCAGCCAGCATAGAAAGCCTCCCTCAGGCTGGGAGAGGTGATAGTGGTTTTGTAGCCATGAATAGCGATCGAGCTCTGCTGTGAAAGTTTGAAAAAATAGGCGTTGTTTCTTGGCGTAGCTCTTACGTATCTTGCCAAGGTGTTGACGGAACTTGCCTGTCGTCAGGAACTGTCCAACAGCAGATTGCATCAGGTTCAAGCTGCCCATGTTGTCTGTCATCAGCCGCTTTTCAATTTGATGTTGATACTTCCCCGCAATAACCCAGCCAATACGCAGACGGGAATCCAGTGTTTTTGACAATGAACTGCAATAGATAACTCTGTTTTCCACATCCAGTGCTTTTAGGGGCAATGGTCTGTGGTTATAGGCCAATCCGCCGAAAACATCATCTTCAATGATCGGAATACCACTGGTGATAGCTAGAAAAGTTAGCCGATCAGGTTGCGACATGACATAGCCGATAGGGTTATTGAAGCTGGGGTTGATGATAATGGCAGAAACCGGCCAGCGATCAAGAGCTTGCTTTAAAGCCTGTAAGTCAATGCCGCTCGTTATACTGGCGGGGATCTCGACGACTTTTAGCCCAAGAGACTCAAGTAGGAGCAGGTTGCCAAAATAGCTCGGAGATTCGACGAGTACAATATCACCGGGTTGGGTAATCGCTTGCAGGCTGAGACTGATGGCCTGCTGCGCCCCGTGAGTGATCAGGATATCATTTGCAGAGGTTGTAACGCCGAGTTCTTGATTGATAAAAACGAGTTGTCTGATCAGGTCTTCGTTTCCCGGAGGAAGCTGATAATGGCTTGGAATATTGGTTTGGTAGCGACTATGGCGTCCGATTTCGGCATAAAGAGACCGAATAGCCGGAAAGCGGGTGTCTGGATGCGCAGAGCCAGCGGCCAACACCTGACGAGAAAGAGACAGGCTCATGATCTCTTTGCTTAGCGACATCAAGTCGACATAGCCGGGTTCACTGATAGCTGTGATACCCGGATTTGCACGTTTGGCAACCAGATAACCTGATCGTGGATGTGCCTCAATTCGTTGACCAGCCTCAAGCTGCTGGTAGGCGCGGATGACAGTATTCTTGCTGATTGCCAACTGGGTACTTAAGTCACGAATAGAGGGAAGTTTATCGCCTGGTTGATAGCTTTGCTTGTTGATTCGCTCGTTGATAAGTTCGACAACTTGTTGATACTTCTTAGACACGCCCCGTCTCCTAGTTTATCTGTACCCTAAAAATAGCTTAAATCTGTCCCTATTAACTTTTCTGTACCCAATTAAAGTAATGTCTAACAAATAAAAAGGAAAGGAAATAGTGATGGTTGCTCGCATGATACCGTTTATCTTTGTTGTTCTCTGGAGCTCGGGCTTTATCGGTGCCCGGTTTGGCCTTCCTTATGCGGAGCCTGCCACCTTTCTTTTTCTCAGAATGGCCGCCAATGTTGTGGTATTTATCTTGCTGATGTTCATTCTACGTGCCCATTTACCACGAGGTAAGGCGTTGTTTCATTCGGTGATAGCTGGACTATTGATTCATGGCTTTTATCTTGGCGGTACCTATGAAGCAATTTCACTTGGAATGCCAGCGGGCTTATGTTCGTTGTTGGTAGGGTTACAGCCGATTTTAACGGCGGTGATTATGGTGATGGCTTGGAATGAGCGGATGCGGCTTTCACAGTGGGTTGGTTTGTTGATCGGCTTTGTCGGGATTGGGTTGGTACTGCAAGGAAACATGGAGTGGCAGCATGAGGGGAGCCGTCAGGCCGCTTATGTGTTTACACTTTTCGCTCTGTTGGGGATCACGCTAGGTACCCTCTATCAGAAGAAGTTCTGCCAAGGGGTTGATATGATCGGTGGGGCCGTATGGCAATATACCGCGGCAGCCTTGTTGTTTATGCCCGTTGCGTTGACAACCGAAACGATGGTGGTCAATTGGACGCCTGAGTTTATCTTTGCCTTGGTATGGCTTGTTCTCGTGCTGTCGGGCATCGCAATTATACTGCTTCTATATATGGTTAAGAATGGTGAGGCATCAAAAGTAGCATCAACTTTTTATCTGGTGCCACCTATGACAGCCTTCCAAGCTTGGTTGGTCTTTGGTGAATCATTTGATGGCTATGGAGTTGTTGGATTTTTGCTTGCGGCAGTAGCGGTTTATTTGGTTACTCGAAAGCCAAGGTTGCCTTTAGGTCGTGCACGAGTAGCCGCTCGGGCGGAAAGCTAATTTTTGACTTGTGAATTGAGTCATTAGTAGAGTGGTTAATTGAGACGGTCAGAATTGAAACTCTGACTAATTTCGGCCTGGCGGGAACGTTTATCGTAGATACAGATCATGGATAAATTCGGTGCTCGAAGCCTTTGCAGCACTGCTAAATAGAATGATAATCACGGCGAATGGTTGTATCCCGAACTTCACATAAGCTTCCTTTTTTGTTATTCGTTTCTTATTTTAGTTCACACTGTTCTTTTCGGATGCAACGTCGGAGATTCATTGGGTACTTTTATATGCAAAATGAATGTGCGAGAGAAAATACAGTCAGAAATACATAACCACTGATTAAAATTCAACAATGTTGATTGATAACTAGGCGGTTGGTTCTGTGGGGTATTTACACTTACAAAATGGGTATGTATTATTCGCCGCACTTACGGAGAGATGGCTGAGTGGTTGAAAGCACCGGTCTTGAAAACCGGCATACGTTTGTAGCGTATCTAGGGTTCAAATCCCTATCTCTCCGCCACATTAAAAAAAGCCAGCTTAATTGCTGGCTTTTTTACATCTGTTGCTTGGTAAAGAGCGAAGTAAATCTGCAATACCCTTGAAGCACTTCGCTACATTCAGAAAGCTCAGCAGAAGTGCTTGGCTAACGCTCAATACTTTTCTTCCTTCTTCTCTTTCTTAGTCTCTGTCGATCTTTTCACTTACTGAGATAGAACTCATAAAAAGAATATTATTTTGATCAAAGATCAATACTCGAGGAGT
>Ga0209272_10001552_pt1 | contig 14421 bp, 8 predicted proteins | sample tdDd002_FD_187125 | JGI IMG/M metagenome (GOLD analysis project Ga0209272, IMG submission 187125) | Marine sediment microbial communities from the Atlantic coast under amendment with organic carbon and nitrate - tdDd00.2 (SPAdes)... | ecosystem: Environmental > Aquatic > Marine > Coastal >... | reverse complement strand
ATCGATTTGGACCAGAGTTTTTCCTTGAGCCTAAACATTCTTTCTGGTGAGGGAACCTTGTCACAATCAGGTCCTGTAGGCAATTTAGTAGATGGTGTTTTAGTCTTAAATGATCTGGCTTATTCGGGTAGTGCCCCTTTTGAATTTTCCGCTAGTGGAGATTTGAATTCTACATCTAAAAAGCTGTTCGTTCAAGAAGATGCTCTTGCTTTTTCTGATGATTTTGAATCTCAAAGTTTGACGACATGGGAGAATTCTGATGATTGGACATCTTCGTCCTATTTACCTATTGATGGTGATTTTAGCCTAAAGCACAACTTGAGTAATGCCATTGGTTCTAGTTATATTTTACGCCCACTTGAGGATATATATCCGGGGAAAGAATCGATCTTTTGGGAGTTCTGCATTAAGAATTCAGACTGGGACCCCTCTTCAACGAATTATTTCGTTTACCATTTGCTGATGGATTTCAATGACCCAGATTTTGCTGATAATCTTTATTCTGTAGGTGTGAATTTGTCCGGAACAGATGATAAACTGAGCTTGTGGAAAACAGTTGATGATGAGTCAGAAGTTTTAATAAAATCTGATTTTGATTGGAATGAGTCTGAAGCAATTTGTTTAAAGCTTGAATATACAGCAAAAGGAGAGTGGATCCTTTTCTATAATCGTTTGGGCGAAAAGGTGAATTGGCTGAATGCAGGGAGTCTGATTTCTGAAGTACCGGAAAACGCCGATAATTGGTATTCGGGTCTTGAGTTTAATTTTGAAACGGCCTCTCGTGCGGGTGAGCTTTGGTTTGATGATCTTAAAATAGAATGCTACAATACCCCGCCTTTCCTGAAAACCTACACACTGCTTGCTGATTCGATTCTGTTGGATTTTTCAGAAGATTTAAATTTTATTGAGTCTTCACAAAACGGGAGCTTTGAATTAAGACTGGGAGGGGCTCCTGTTCCGATTAAGGATATTAAATCGACAACGAAGAATAATCAAATTTTAATCATAACAGAAGATAATTTGCTTACAGGGCAATATCAATTAAAAACAGATGGTATTATTGACCTTGATGGAGCAATTTCTCAGCACGAGATTGTAGAATTTAAATACTTTGCTAGACCTAAAGCTTTTGATTTAGTGATCAATGAAATATTTGCTGATGAATCGCCTTCTGTTGGCTTACCTGAATACGAATTTATAGAGCTTTATAATACCAGTGATTATCCCATCAATATAAAGGATTATAAACTGAAAGTTGGAAATTATGAGAAAGTTCTTTTAGCAGCTGAAATCTCTGCTCATTCCTATTTGATTCTATGTACCAATGCAGCAACAGAGCTATATTCGAGCTTTGGAACTACCTTAGGAGTGAGTAGTTTTCCAGCTTTGACTAACTCAGGAACCAGCATTCAAATAGAATCGTTATTAGGTCTATTAATCGATGAAGTGAATTATTCCGGTAAATGGTATGGAGATGATGAGAAGAGGGATGGAGGTTGGTCTTTGGAACGAATAGATCCCAATAATCATTCCTGGCAGGTAGATAATTGGGAAGCCTCATTGGATGAGTCGGGTGGAACACCCGGTAAAGTAAATTCGATTTATGGAACCAATCCTGATGTTACCGCACCTCAACTTGTAGGCTTGGAGGTAAGTGGCTCAAACACATTAGTGCTCTTTTTTAGTGAAAGACTGTTGTTTTCTCAGGCCTTGTCAATTCAAAACTATTCGGTCAAGTCCGAGCATGGTAAGCCTACCTTTGTTGAGGAGTTTGAAGACGATGTTTTCGCTTTACGCCTCACTTTTTCTGATGTGTTTGAACACAATATTCAATACACTTTAAGTCTCTCCGATCAACTGGTCGATTTAGCCGGAAATCCTATAGAGGAAAGTGAATTCGATTTTTCAATTGCCGAGCTGGCACACGAAGGTGATATAGTCATAAACGAGGTTCTGTTTAACCCTTATCCCGGAGGTGCTGATTACGTCGAATTACTAAATATTTCCGATCGAATAATCGATGTTCGGGATTTGTATCTGGCTAATCGTGATGCAGATTATCAACTTGATGCCGTTTATCGGGTAAGTGAAAAATCGAGAATACTTAAAGCTGGTGCTTATCTTTTATTAAGTGCCGATACGACTAATGTGAAACTGAACTATTCCAATTTCGATGAAAGTGCTTTTATTGAATTGAAAAAAATGCCGGCTTATAACGATGATGAGGGGCGTGTGGTAATTTTGAACGCGAACGATGAACTGCTTGACGATTTAGCTTACGATGAAGATATGCAATATAAACTCTGGAGTTCGACAGAGGGCATGGCCCTGGAACGTATCAATCCTGAGAGCGATACCAATTCAGCATCTAATTGGCAAACGGCAGCTCAGAGTATTGGCTTTGGAACACCAGGAGTGCAGAATTCTGCTTATGATATTGAAGAAGTTGAGGTAAATTTCGTGGGATTTAAAGAAAAAATGTTTTCACCCGATAATGATGGAGTCGATGATAAGCTGATCATTAATTTCGATTTGGATAAGAGTGGCTATGTGGCCAATATCAGAATATATAATAGTTTTGGACGAGAGGTTAGACGTCTGGCAAACAACTTAAGTTTGGCAACAGAGGATCAGTTGTTTTGGGATGGCCTGTTGGCCAGCAATGAGCGTGCTCCTTTAGGAATTTACGTTTTCTATTTTGAGCTTTTCCACGCCGATGGTGAGGTGAAAACTTATAAAAAAACTTGTGTGCTGGGTGGGAAGTTTAAGTGAGACAAATAATGAATAAAGCTTTAGCCGAAATAAGATTTTTTTCGACTAAAGCTTTATTTGAAGTTAATATACGCTATTGAGAATAGTTTTACATATTTACAGTCTCGCGTACCGAGCTTGCGACAGGATCAGTGTGAATTGTTTGATTTATTTGTGCATCAACCACAGCTATGGTGACCATGTTTACAATCTCACGAACCGAAGCCTCGAGAGGAATAATGTGAATTGATTTATTCATGCCCAACAAAATCGGACCTATTGCTTCTGCTCCACCCAATTCCTGCATCATTTTGTAAGCGATGTTACCACTGCTCAGATTCGGAAATATAAAGGTGTTCACTTTTCGTGTGCCCAGTTTCGAGAAAGGAAACATTTTGTTTCGAAGCTCGCAATTTAAGGCGAAATTCATCTGAATATCTCCATCTACAATAAGTTCTGGATGTTGCTGGTGCAAAATTTTAGTTGCTTCCTGAACCCTGCAAGGACTCCCTGTGCGTATAGATCCGAAATTGGAATAGGAAACCAGTGCAATTACTGGTTCTATATTGAATTTACGAACTGCATCGGCAGTCAATAGAGTAGTGTCCACAAGTGTTTGCGAATCCGGTCGTGGGTTTACTGTTGTATCTGAAAAGAAAATGGGTCCCCTTTTGGTCATCATAAGATACATGCCTGCAATGTGATTGATATCGGGCTTAATACCCACTGTTTGAATGGCTGGTCTTATAGCATCGGCATATTTTGAGGTAGATCCACTAATGAGCGCATCGGCCTCGCCAGTTTCTACCATCATGGCACCAAAATAATTACGATTGGTCATTTTCTCTATTGCTTCGGAGTAGGTTAAACCTTTTCGGTTTCTTTTTCGGAACAATATTTCGGCGTAACCTTCCCGTCGTTTTCGTTCTTCAGGCGAGCGCCAGTTGATGATGGGCACATCCTCTAGATCCAGTTCATTTTCAAGGATTATTTTTTTAATCTCCTCGCTGTTCCCTAATAAAATAGGCTGTGCAATTCCCTCATTCAAGACGGTTTGGGCTGCTTTAAGGACTTTGAAATTTTCACCCTCGGCAAAGACCACGCGTTTGGAGTTTCGTTTTGCTTTATCGGTTAAAGCCCTTAGCAGTTTGTTGTCACGTCCCATGCGTTGTTCCAGCTCCATTTCGTAGGCTTCCCAGTCGGTAATCGGCGCATGAGCAATACCTGAATCCATAGCTGCTTTGGCTACCGCAGGAGCCACAACGGTAATCAATCTTGGGTCAAGGGGTTTGGGAATGATATAATCGACACCAAAGTTCAAGTTAACTTCCTGATATGCCGTATTTACTATATCCGGGACATCTTCCTTGGCCAGATCGGCAAGAGCATTAACGGCAGCAATCTTCATTGCCTCATTTATACCCGTGGCTTTAACATCCAGCGCTCCCCGAAAAATAAAGGGAAAACCAAGTACGTTGTTCACCTGATTGGGGTGGTCCGATCTGCCTGTTGCCATTACAAGGTCGTCTCGTACTTGCATGGCCAGTTCGTAGGCTATTTCGGGATTCGGATTAGCCAGTGCAAACACAATGGGGCGGTCGGCCATGCTCCTGATCATTTCAGGCGTTAAGACATTGGCCACCGAAAGTCCCAGAAACATATCTGCTCCTATAAGTGCATCTTTAAGGGTCTGCACATCTTGTGATGTGGCAAATTCGCGTTTGATGGTACTTAAATTGGTTCTCGATTTGTGTATCACGCCCTTGCTATCGACCATGATGATATTCTTTCTTTCCACACCAAGTGAGATGTACAAACGGGTGCACGCAACAGCCGATGCTCCGGCTCCATTTACCACCAATTTGATATCACCAATTTTTTTCTTTTGAATTTCGATGGCATTGAGCATACCAGCTGACGAAATAATGGCGGTTCCATGCTGATCGTCGTGCATTATGGGAATGTTTAGCTCAGTTTTGAGCCTATCCTCTATTTCAAAACATTCGGGTGCTTTAATGTCCTCTAAATTGATCCCCCCGAAGGTTGGTGCAATACCTTTCACAATTTTGACAAACTCATCAACATCTTTGGAATCGACTTCGATGTCGAACACATCGATATCGGCAAAAATTTTGAACAATAGGCCTTTCCCTTCCATAACAGGCTTTCCGGCTTCGGCACCAATGTCGCCCAAACCCAAAACGGCGGTTCCGTTCGAGATCACGGCAACAAGATTTCCTTTAGTTGTGTATTTATAAACATCCTTGGGATTTTCCTTTATTGCCAAACAGGGCTCGGCTACCCCTGGCGAGTAGGCCAGCGACAAATCTAATTGTGTGGAATGAGGTTTGGTTGGAATTACTTCAATTTTTCCTGGTCGGCTGCCTTCGTGATAGCGAAGGGCGTCCTCTTTGGTAAATTTAGCCATAGCTAATGCTTTTGTGATTGGATTAGAACTTTGTTTAAGTTGATTACACCTCTTGAGTCAGAGTGGTATAGGAGAGCTAAAAGGCAGATGCCTTTGTGAGAGAATTTCATTTCCCCAACTTCACTGGCTTTCTGGAAATAAATATCGTATGGTTAAATTCCGTAAAAAATGGTTTAGAAGAAATCTAAATAGTGCGGTTCAGTTCTTTATAAAATAGCATAAAAAGCATGGCGCTATCAAATCGTAAGAAAACCCCAATGGCTCAAAATATTTTCTTTCAGGTGTAGAATCATTCCACAGCTGTGTCCCCAATTTTCCCCAGAATAGCTTACACAATTTCTTCTTGTTTCAGATCACTTTTTTGTAACTTGTATCAGCTAAGTCCTGAAGACAGGAAGTTCTGAAATTTTTTGATGAGAGTCACAGTCGTTTGATACTAAATGGTATGCTCTTTGCGTTCTTAAAGAGTGCGATCTTTAGGATGCATAAGTGGAAACATGATTTTTTAAACCTGACGGATTGGTTCTCTTTATAGAGTTGGTCAATCTGGATAATTAACAACTAAATTTTATGAATATGAAAAGAAACATTGTTGGCGTTGGAATGTTGTTATTGTTCGCAGCAGTATTATGGAGTTGTTCTGACAGCTCGGATAATAATCCTGAACAAGATCTCTCACTTGAACAGTCGTTGGTAGCAAAGACTAATACCCTTAGTGGAGCAGTTACCGATATATCAAACTCAAATGGTTTTGACATCATCACGATGGATGATTCCAGTTCTACAAAATCAGGTGAAGAAGGAGAAGAAAATGATGATCCCAGATTTTCTTTAAGCATCACTCTTGATGATATCAAAGGACTTTACGATTACACTCCGTCAGTTAATGAAGAAACAAGTGAAACTAAATTTGGACACCAGAAAGTTTTTGAAAAAACAAAAGACACGACTCTGTTTATCCTGCGTTTACCTAAGGAAAAAGCAACTAATCCCTGGGCACTTTATTCGAATGAAGAAGGAGATGCTGAGCTAACGAATGATTTTGTAATCACAACTACTGAGTACAATTATGCTTATGCAGGAGGTTTTAAGTTTGATTATTTATTGAATTCGGAAATAGCAGTTGAAGGAGAACCAGCTGGTGCTCTATATGTTGACTGGTCAATTTCTGAAAATCTTCATTTTGATTATATGTCGAAATATTCTTTTACCGATAATTATTCTGTTGGTGTAGAGTTCCAATTTGGAGATATGATTAGCTATCAATATCATTTAGATGAAGGTGAAGATGTTCTTTTCAAAGAGAAAGTTGAGATTGTTAAGGTTGAAGGTTCAGATTCTAAAGAACTGGAATACACTTTGGCAATAGGAAATATTGAGATCGTTAAGAATTCTCAAAGCGAAGGTTATCAGGTGTATCGCGATGGCGTATTGGAAGAAGGTGCTGTTGTTGAGGTCGTAACTGAGACAGGAGAAACGGACGAAGCTGCTGTTGTATTCTGTCGAAAAGGTCTTGACTTGAAAATTACATTTGCAGATGAAAGTACTGTTGTACTTTCAGAACTATTGGGTGAAGGAACTCTTGATAAAATGAATGAAATCTTTAGTTCAATGTATGATATGAATTTTGTTAAGCACTTGGTTGATAAAGTTGCAAGAGAAGTTTATTATACCAACCAGAATTCTGCAACGGAAACAGAATAATAATTTATCATCTATTATATGTGAATCCGGCCTTAGGGTCGGATTTTTTTTTACCTGATGTGTGGAATGCAATAATAATGATAACACTAAAGGAAGCTTCACTAAAATATGGGATTCTGTATGAGTTGAAGATAATCGATTAGGTTTATTATATTTAAATCATGAAGATAGCTGTATTACTATTCTTTTTAATGGCTTTTAGCTTTTGGGGAACTGCTCAGGAGGCTCCTAAGCCTGTAGTCGTGGGTAAGGCCTCATTCTATTCCGATTGGTTTGATGGCAGGCTGACAGCCAGTGGGGAATACTTCTATCAGCAAGAATATACTGCAGCGCACATGACTTTGCCTTTCGGAACTTGGGTGGAAGTGACAAATCGAGAAAACAGGAAATCTGTTTATCTCAGAATAAACGATAGAGGTCCCTATGTAAAAGGTCGAATTATAGATCTGTCGAAGGCAGCTGCTAAGGCTATTGGAGATTTAAATCAAGGTGTTTTCAATGTTGAGATTCGGGTTGTTCAAAAAAGAGAAATCTTTATACAACCGCTTGATATACTCAAGAGTGAAAAGGGACTTCCTCTAATGCAAAGGTCCCCATATCTTGATTACAAATTAGAATGGTAAAATGAAATAAAATACAAAGCTTGTCAGAAATACACTTTTATCTAATTATATTTTTGGACTAGACTAAAAATAAAAGAGCCTTTCCCAGTGGAAAGGCTCTTTTTATTTGGATACAGAATAAAGGTCCTATAAGAGTTTGTGACGAAAAAAAATCAGTCAGCAAACAATTCAAGCCTTGTCTGTAATTAATCCTTGATAGTAGCGCTTAAAAATTCGCGGTTCAAACGAGCAATGTTTGCAATAGAAATTCCCTTAGGACATTCTACTTCACAAGCACCGGTATTGGTACAGTTACCAAAACCTAACTCATCCATTTTAGCCACCATGTTTTTAGCACGACGAGTAGCTTCTACACGACCCTGAGGTAGTTTTGCAAGGTGAGATACCTTAGCAGAAACGAACAACATTGCCGATGAGTTTTTACAAGTAGCTACACAAGCACCACAACCAATACAAGCTGCAGCATCCATTGCTTCTTCAGCATCATCGTAAGAAATAGGAATGGCATTTCCATCAGGTACACCACCCGTATTTACAGAAATGTAACCACCTGACTGAAGTACTTTCTCGAAAGCATTACGATCAACGATTAAGTCTTTGATTACTGGAAATGCACCAGCTCTCCAAGGCTCAATAGTAATCGTTTCACCTTCTTTAAACTTACGCATGTGCAACTGACAAGTTGTGATATCTTCATCTGGTCCATGAGCACGTCCGTTGATAAATAAGCTACACATTCCACAGATACCCTCACGACAATCGTGATCGAATGCGATAGGCTCTGTTCCTTTGGTTATTAGCTCTTCATTTAAAATATCAAGCATTTCAAGGAAAGAAGTTCCTCCTGAAATATTATTGATTTTATAGGACTCCAATTTCCCTTTAGATTTAGCGTCCTTTTGGCGCCAAACTCTTATTGTTAGTTCTTTTAATATTTTATCTGCCATGGCTTACTTGTATGAACGTTGTGTTAATTCAACAGTTTCGAATACTAAATCTTCTTTGTGTAAAATAGGTTCTTGACCTTCACCTTTGTATTCCCAAGCTGATACATAAGTAAAGTTCTCGTCATCACGCTTAGCTTCACCTTCTTCGGTTACAGACTCTTCACGGTAATGACCACCACAAGATTCGTTACGGTTTAGTGCATCACGTGCCATCAAATCACCTAATTCAAGGAAGTCTTCAACACGACCAGCTTTTTCAAGCTCGATATTCATTGAATTGAATTCACCTGGAATACGAAGATCTTTGTAGAAATCCTCACGGATTTTAGCAATTTCTTCGATAGCATATTTCAAACCTTTCTCGTTACGAGCCATTCCAACGTAATCCCACATGATATTACCTAAACGTCTGTGGAAAGAATCTACTGACTTAGAACCTTTAATGTTATATAAACGTTCCATACGAGTTGTAGCAGCTTTCTCTTTCTTCACAAACTCAGGATGGTTCATGTCAACACGAGGAGTTTGAATCTCATCAGCCAGGTAATCACCAATAGTGTAAGGAAGGATAAAGTATCCATCAGCTAAACCTTGCATCAAAGCAGAAGCACCCAAACGGTTACCACCATGATCAGAGAAGTTAGCCTCACCAATAGCGTATAGACCAGGGATGTTAGTCATCAAGTTGTAATCAACCCATACACCACCCATTGAATAGTGAATTGCAGGATAAATCTGCATTGGCTCATTATATGGATTTGCATCGGTAATCTTCTCATACATTTGGAACAAGTTACCGTAGCGAGCTTCAATTACATCACGACCTAAACGCTCGATTGAGTATTTAAAGTCAAGATATACAGCTTTCCCAGTTTCGTTAACACCGAAACCTTCATCGCAACGCTCTTTAGCAGCACGTGAAGCAACGTCACGAGGTACCAAGTTACCGTATGATGGGTATCTTCTCTCCAGGTAGAAGTCACGATCCTCATCAGCGATATCGTTAGGACTCATTTGAGCTTTCTGCAATTTAATTGCATCTTCTTTTTTCTTTGGAGTCCAAACACGTCCGTCATTACGAAGTGATTCAGACATCAAAGTCAATTTAGATTGTTGCTCACCGTGAACAGGAATACAAGTTGGGTGAATTTGTACGAAACAAGGGTTTCCGAAATAAGCACCATTCTTGTAAGCTTGCCATGCAGCACCACCGTTACATCCCATTGCGTTAGTCGATAAGAAGAATACGTTACCGTATCCACCTGAAGCGATAACTACAGCGTGAGCACCATGACGCTCAATCTCACCTGTAACCAGGTTACGAGTGATAATACCACGAGCTTTTCCATCGATAGTTACGATGTCTAACATTTCGTTACGCTCATGCATCTCAATCTTACCTTGTCCGATCATACGGTTCATAGAAGCGTAACAACCTAACAATAGCTGCTGACCAGTTTGACCACGAGCATAGAAAGTACGACTTACTAATACACCACCGAATGAACGGTTAGATAAAGTTCCACCATACTCACGTGCAAAAGGTACACCCTGAGCAACACATTGGTCGATGATTTCGCCACTAACTTCAGCTAAACGGTAAACGTTACCTTCGCGAGCACGATAGTCACCACCTTTAATTGTATCATAAAATAAACGATAAACTGAATCATTATCGTTTTGATAGTTTTTTGCAGCGTTAATACCACCCTGTGCAGCAATAGAGTGAGCTCTACGACCTGAATCCTGGTAGCAAAATGCTTTAACGTTGTATCCCATCTCTGCTAAAGAAGCAGCAGCAGATCCACCAGCTAAACCGGTTCCTACAACGATAACATCTAATTTTCTCTTGTTAGCAGGGCTAACTACCTTAATGGCAGCTTTATGCTTTGACCACTTTTCAGTTAAAGGCCCGGCTGGAATTTTTGAATTTAATACTGTCATAACCGTTAAATTTTAGCAATTAAGCAAAAAAGTGTAAGTACAAAGGAATGATTGCAAATCCTGCAGCAATAATAAATGCGTAGATGTAAGCTACTTTCTCTAGACGACTAATCCAGTTTCTATTGCTTAATCCGATTGATTGGAAAGCTGACCAAAATCCGTGAGCAAGGTGTAATCCTAAAAGGATAGCGCCTAATACATAAAGACAAGTGTAAACTAAGCCGAATGTACCGCTAGCAAATAATGCTTTTACCATTTTTGCTCCATCATGAACTGTTTCTCCATGCATGATAGTAGAAGGAACTTCTCCTGTAATTTGCATAGGTACAAAGAAATGCATCAAGTGCATTGCTAAGAAAACCAACACAAGTCCACCTAACACAAACATGTTACGAGATGACCAAGTACTACTATTTTTCAAGTTTTGCACAGCATACTTCTGAGGGCGAGCCTTCATGTTCTGAAGTGTTAGAATAATAGCATAAATGATGTGGATAATGAAACCACCAAACAATACCGGCTGTAATCCGAAACGAATTACTGGTAATGACATGAAATGAGCTCCTGCGTTGAATAATTCACCAGTGCTATCAAACAACAAAAAGGAGTTTAACACTAAGTGAACCAACACAAAAACAATAAGAAAAAGGCCTGATAAACTCATTACCAGCTTCTTCCCAATTGATGAACTTAAAAAACTGCTCATAGGACTAAAAATTAATTAGATTGTTTTTATTCTAAGGTTTAACTAATTCAATTGCAAATGTAGATGCTCATGCGTGAGGAAACAATATTACTTAACACATGTAATTTATTTAGATTGATTCTAACAATAACCTGTTTAGCAATATACTAAGCAGTTAATTGTTAATAAAAACCTATATGATTAAGCTTAAATCAATTACTGAATTTATTCTTTAATATTCCAGGGAAACATTCGCAAGTTATTACTTTTTTATATGTTTTAAAACAAGCATGCTCGTATTGTTCTTATTTAGAAAGCTATAATGTATTACTAACCCGAGGCGTGGAGAATCTCACTATGGTATGGTGGAATAACTTACTATGTGATCCTAAAGTGTTCTAAATTAAAAGGGTATTCGTTGGATTGTATTTTCTTTAGTAAGCGGTTGATTTGATTTATGGTTGAATTTTAAATTATCTTAAATTTGTTTTTAAATACATAAACTTTAAAAAGTAGAGATGATAAATTCAATTGATACAACAAGATATAAAATTAGATACAGTGATCAGGGGGATGGTGCTGTATTAGTCCTGCTTCATGGTTACCTTGAATCTATTGAGACTTTTGATGGAATCGTTCGAGACTTGTCGAAATCAGCTAGAGTGATTCGCATTGATTTACCGGGGCATGGAAAATCGGATTTGAAACAAGAGAATATTTCCATTGATGATATGGCTGATGCTGTTAATACTATCATTCAACACTTAAATATTGACAAGGTTCATATGCTCGGTCATTCGATGGGCGGTTATGTGGCTTTGGCTTTTGCTGATAAATATGTTGATCGATTAGCCAGCTTCACTTTTCTGCACTCAACGGCCAATGCTGATCCAGAAGAAAAAAGAGTTAACCGGGCGCGTGAAATAGAATTAGTACGAAGAGGTAAAAAGGAATTGATTTGTGGTACTGCTATTCCCAATACATTTTCAAAGAATAATCAGAGCACATTCTCTATCGAGATTGATGTTTTGATTGAGATCGCATCTAAAACTTCAGATGAGGGAATTATAACTGCCTTAAATGCCATGATGAATCGCCCTGATAGAAATGAAACACTTAAAGCCTTACAAATTCCAAAATATAGCTTTATAGGTAAAGAAGATAACTTTATTCCTTATGAGAATGGAATAATATGGGCTAATGATAATGGTATGAAAGCCTTTGTTTTTGAGCATTCAGGCCATATGAGTTTTGTTGAGGAAAAAGAAAAATGTGTTGAGGCTATAAAGGAAATAATATCTCATGTATAAAAAATAAGCTCCACGATTGGGGTCGTGGAGCTTGGGTTTAGATCAGATTTCGAGATAAAAAATTGGACATGAGTCAAAGCTCAATGTTCAAATTGATCTATTTAGATTAGTATAGAAAACGTTGTTTCTGTTACATATAGAATTTGATCAGGAATAGAATCACAATCACGAACATGATTGGCTTCACTTCTTTATAACGACCTGTTAATAATTTAAGAACCACATAAGATAACATACCGAATACGATACCTTCTGCAATACTAAATGTTAATGGCATCATAATGATTGTAAGGAATGCAGGAATTGCCTCTGTGTAATCGTTCAAATCAATTTTGAAGATTGGAGACAACATAAACAAACCAACAATTACAAGAGCTGGAGCTGTTGCAGCACCCGGAATCATAACGAAAACAGGAGCAAACAATAAAGCAATAGCAAACATGGCAGCAGTTGATAAAGCTGTCATACCAGTTTTACCACCTTCAGCAACACCCGCTGCACTCTCAACATATGTAGTTACGGTTGAAGTACCGAAGATAGAACCAAAGAATGTTCCGATCGCATCAGCAAATAGAGCTTGCTTTACACGAGGGACACGACCTTCTTTGTCAAGCATATCCGCTTTTGAAGCTACTCCTACAAGAGTTCCAACTGTATCGAACATATCCACAAATAAGAATGTGAAAAGAACAACTGCCATATCTAAAGTGAAAACTTTAGAGAAATCGAATTGGAAGAATACTGGCTCGATTGATGGTGGTACACTAATAAATTTGTAACCTTCAGGAAGATGAGCAACACCTAAAATAACTGCAAGTACAGTAGAAGCAAGAATACCAATTAATAAAGCACCTTTCATCTTACGTGCTAATAATACACCTGTAATTACAATACCAACAAGACCTACAATAACAGCAGGATCTTTCATGCTACCTAGAGAAACTAAAGTTGCTGGGTTGTCAACAACAACACCGGCATTTTTCAATCCGATAAAAGCAATAAAAATACCAATACCTGCAGAAACGGCATGTTTCAAATTCAATGGGATTGAATTAACAATCAACTCACGAATATTGAAAGCGGTTAGGATTAGGAAAATGATACCTTCAAGGAAAACAGCTGTTAAAGCAAATTGCCAGCTATATCCCATTCCTAGTACTACTGTAAAGGCGAAGAATGCATTTAATCCCATACCTGGAGCCAATGCAAATGGTAATTTAGCGACAAGAGCCATAAATAATGTTGCTACAATAGCAGAAAGTGCAGTTGCTGTAAATACAGCTCCCTTATCCATTCCGGTAGCACTTAAAATATCTGGATTCACGGCAAGGATATAGGCCATTGTCATGAAAGTGGTAATACCCGCTACAATCTCAGTTTTGAGAGTAGAACCACTACCTGTAATGTTGAAATATTTATCTAACATGGTTGTTTGGAATTGCGAATTGCAGTGTACCTAAATTGGCTTTACTGCAATTCATTTATATTTTGATAATGGAAATGCTTAGAAGTTCCACTTAACAGCTAAAGTAGGACGTACTTTGAACTCTTCGATTCCAGCAAAGTTGTTTGAAATTTCAACTTCACCACCAAAAGAGAATTGCTTGTTTACGTTATACCATAGTTGTGGCTCTGTCAAAAAGATTGTATTGTCATTTAATCCTTTTTCAGTCCATAGATCAGCAAATCCAGAGAAAGTCATTTTACCATCAAGCATGTTCACATACCATGTTCCAGTTATCTGGAAGTTAGCTTTGTCAGCATCTTTGATTGACTTGTAACCAGCATAAGTAGAGAATCCCCATTTAGCTGATCCTTGTGAGTAGTTAGCACCAAAAATCCAGGCGTCGTTAATGGTGTAACCAAAACTACCAACACCAGGAACTTCAGCATTACCAACTCCACCATTGTACTCAACGTGAAGACCAATTGGCATTTTTTCAGTTTTCAATACACGAGCAATCTCAAAGTAACCCTGGTTGATTCCATTCTTAGCATCATAATCAAAGTCAATAAAGGTAAATGTGTT
>Ga0209272_10001549_pt1 | contig 14432 bp, 11 predicted proteins | sample tdDd002_FD_187125 | JGI IMG/M metagenome (GOLD analysis project Ga0209272, IMG submission 187125) | Marine sediment microbial communities from the Atlantic coast under amendment with organic carbon and nitrate - tdDd00.2 (SPAdes)... | ecosystem: Environmental > Aquatic > Marine > Coastal >... | reverse complement strand
CTCTTACTCTGCATCTCTGCAATTTCTGCAAACCGGCGAGCAGGGGAATAAAGCCGAGGCGCTGCAATTGGCCAAGCAGGCGTTTGAGCAAAACCCTCGCTGCGATATCGCTAACCTCACTTTGGGGCTGGCGCTGCTTATCAATCAAAATGCAAACCAGGCCTACCCATACCTTTTTTATGCCGCAGAAAGCACTCCAAGCCCAATCAGCTTTTATCTATTGAGTGTGGTCGACAAGCAATCTGGCAACCCGAAAGGCTCCAAATACAATTACCAACGCTTTAGCGCGCTCAAAAAGGAACACAATGGGCAACTGTTTGATCTTATTGAGTCTTCACAAAAAGCAAACCTTCTCTAAACCTCTAAAAAAACCTGAAAAAGAGCGATTTTAGACTCGCTTGATGTGGCCTAATGTGTCGCTTAAGCCAAGCTATCATTAGGCTTTCACGGTTGTTTGATTTTTGTTTGTACTCGGGCGCGCTTGCCTTGCATCAATTATCAACAAGCACGGCTGGCGAATACTTGTAACCCAAATCACTTAGTTGTTGGGATACAAACAGATGTTAAAAAAATTTGCCTTTCAGATCATTCCAGTACAGATCTTCTTATTTGTCTTTTGGTTTAAAAACGGTTTTATCGACAAAGTCATGGGCGTGCTGCTCGGCATAATAACGCCAGAAACCGCCTACTCAGGCGATACTTGGGCTGGTTGGAAGGGTTATATTGTCGGGACTTGGGACAAGAGCCAAATAGGCCACGCCCTATTAAGCCCTACGTTTGATGTTATGTTTCCGATTCTGATCTTGCTTCAATGCCTGCCGTTTGTTCTCATCATTCGCTCGGTGCTAAAAGGCGAGTTCATGCCGGGTAAACAGCGCCCTTGGCTGCTTTATTCTGCGTTTTCATCGCTGTTTGTTGCAGGCTGCATGGCGTTTACCCAAACCTTATCCGGCGCCAGCGATGGTCAATACCTGTGGCAATTTATGGGCTTTAGTATGGTTGCTATTATGTATATTCGTAATGAGCAAGGAAATTAAGCTAGCGACGATAACAATGCCCGCTTAATAAACCCTCAGCGAAGAAGACCCAGTGACTATCTGGGTCTTTCCACTACCAAAAACTACGTTTTTCGACATAGCAATCTCCTATCAGCGTCACCCTACGTCTTCTCATTGCAAGCAGCTTCAAAGCTCTGCATCACATACAGTAATGCCGTTCGGCTACTTGGATGACTCCAAGAGCAATAAAGGACAGGCATATTATCTACGAGTGCGTTCGTAATAACCTCGCCCTGCTTGAGCGTACCAAACGCAATAGGCTAAACCTTGCTGGCGTCACTTCAAAAGTGGCTAACGGCTAGACCCGGCCTAAGCGGCTCCATATGATTCATAGCTTGCTTTTGATGTCATCAAGTTCTTTTTGGGTGATTTCTCCTTTTGCATAACGTTTCTTCGCAATATCCAAAGGGGTTTCTCTTGGTACTGAAAAAACACCTTTCGGAGAGAATATTGCCCATAGTACGAGACCAATAATAACTACCCATAATAACAACATAGGTAAGCCTCCTATACCAAGCCCCAAGTCGTAATATCTGTGCATATTGGCCTCACAGATTATTCCGTTGTTGAGGGCTGTTCGTTATTAAAGCGATTTCCATGGCATCCAAACCCCATTTCCCAGTTATCAACATTTTCACCATGAACTTGCTTCATCCAATCTATCATCGCTTGCGGACTATCATGCATACTCTGCATCCACGCTTGCATTGCCTCTGGGTTCTCTCTAAGTTCAAGCATGGCCTGATACTGGGGACTATCTGCATTCATCATGGGATGCATAAATCCTTGACCGGATCTTCCTTCATTCATATGTGAAAATACACTGACAGAAATAGCCAGAGCCGTTGCTGCTACTAATGTTTTGGTTAATGTTTTCATCATTCATCCCTCCGTTACTTTCTTCACTTTAATTACAGCAACTTTCTCGGTGAAATGTGTGTCGCAGATCCGTTTGTTTCTGACAAATGATGGCAAAGCAGCATATTGGCATACTTTGTCACACATTCCGTAGCAAGTTGGTTATATTGAATAATATATGCAGAGCTTTAAGGTTTCGAAATGGAGCACAACTATAAAATCTTGGTTGTTGACGATCATGCTGACATCCGAGAGTTATTAAAACGATTTCTAACGCCTCACGGATTCAATGTAGTCACGGCTGAGGATGGTGAAAGCATGATTAAGGCCATGAGCCAGCAACAATTTGACATGATCATTCTTGACCTTATGCTGCCAGGTAAAGATGGAGTGACCCTATGCAGAGAGATCCGTGGGACATCAAGTATTCCCATTATCATGCTTACGGCGCTTGGAGAAGAGATCGATAGGATTATAGGGCTAGAAGTTGGAGCAGATGATTATCTTGCCAAACCTTTTAACCCAAGAGAGTTGCTAGCTCGAATTAAATCGGTTTTAAGACGGTATTTAACCATCCCCAATATCAACAAGCAAACCTCTGCTACTCACGCAAAATATACTTTTTCTGGTTGGTCACTAAATTCGACGACAAGAGAGCTCTTTAATCAAAATGGTGTACTGGTCTCTCTAACATCCACAGAGTTTGAACTACTGCTCGCCTTTCTTACACACCCTAATATCGTTTTAACAAGAGAAGATTTGCTAAAGCTAGTTCAAGGACGTGGTGCTGAAGTTTATGACCGAGCCGTAGATACCTTGATTAGCAGGCTGCGTAAGAAAATAGAAGCAAACCCAAAAGAACCAAAATTGATAAAAACTATCTGGGGAGGTGGTTACCAGTTTAGTTGTGAGGTTCATCATGATTAAGTGGATTCGCAGCCTTGGTTTGATATACCAGATTAGCGCCATTGTTTTAATTGGGTTTTTAGCTAGTTTTTACCTCTCTATTAATTTACTTTCATCAGAGAAATCTAAAACCCTGAGCTTACTATCGTCATCTTCTGCTGTGCAACGAGTGATGACTATAGTGGAGATTTTAGAAAAAACGCCTGAGACACTTCATTTATCAATAATTGAAGCAAGCAGTAGTTCAGATCTGGCATTATCAATGACGACAACACCACATATATCAAAGATGACCGATACGTCAGAAGAAGTAAGTCAGTTAATAGCGAAATTCAAGACAAAAGGGATAGAGATTGCCAACCTATCATTAGTTGAACAGGCTCGTCCTAATATGAGCATGTATGATATGCACAGTACCATGATGAACAGTATGTCTATGAAAGAACATATGACACTTCGGATGGGATATCTGGCAACCATTGATGGCTCTGTACAGTTACCAAACAAGAAGTGGTTAAATTTTTCATCTGGTATTCAGGAAGACATAATTCACTGGTCTACCACCGTCGTCCTCGCTTTAAGCTTAGTAATGCTTACTACCATCACTTTCGCAATATTTATCATTCATCGTGCTCTGAAGCCCGTTCAAACTTTGAGAAATGCAGCAACAGAATTTGCTATTAACCGTAAAGTTATTCCAGTTAATGATAATGGCCCAAAAGACTTGGTTCCGACCATTAGAGCGTTTAACAAAATGCAAGTCGATATATCCAATTATATTCAAGAGAGAACTCGTCTACTTGCGGCTATCTCTCATGATTTGAGAACACCATTAACCAGCCTAAGACTCAGGTTGGAGTTCGCGGATGATTCCGAAGACAAGAAACAGATGCTTAACTCCATCTCCATTATGGATAAGATGCTAAAAACGACCATGAGCTTTGCTAAAGACGACAGTGAACTTGAGGAAAGACAACCCACTGACATTGACAGCCTGTTACAAACAATCGTGGACGAATACTACGATAAGTCCACATCTGTCAATTATCAAAGCTATGGTAATTTGGTTGAAAATATTCCACCAATTACAGTTCGTCGAATGATTGAAAACCTGATTAACAATGCAGTTCAATATGGCGGTGAATCCTGTGAAATATCGCTATACGTAGTGAAACACCACAGTTCCATCGAATTCACGGTTTCTGATACTGGCATAGGAATAGACGATTCGAAGCTAGAAGAAGTAATGAAACCATTTAGCCGGCTAGATACCGCCAGAGATACAGATAGATCCAACGTTGGCTTAGGTTTATCTATTACAAAAGCTTTAGCTAATAATTTTGGTGGCAAACTATTACTATGCAGCAACAAACCTAGGGGTTTAAAATGCACTTTTACCATTGCATTGCTTTGACGCACGCCGGGTATAGCGTACATTCAAATAGTGTTCACATATCTGAGATCCCCTCTGTACATTCGGCTTAACCGCAAATCTCGCCCCAAGGTATAAGCAAGTCTTCGTCGTGGACTAACCTTCAACACAACAAAGAATTAAGCTCCGCCCCCGCTAACGATGTGTCTGATCCGTTTAAAATTGTTCCCCCTCATACCACGATAAACAAAGAAAAAAGCCCAAAACTCTTCTATGTTTATTGGTACAAGGAAGAGACCGATATTCCATGGAGCAACGGGAGGGGGACAGCCTTCGGTGCTGTGCATAAGCTGATGAGCAAGTCACACCGCCGGGTAACCTTTAGGCCAAATATGGATCTGCAGCTACTTTCGATTCATTACAGCGATCCGATATGGATCGCCATCGCGTTTGTTTGTGGTCTGGCAGTGAAAGCCGTGGGACTACCGCCGTTGGTTGGCTTTTTGGCGGCGGGTTTTATCCTTAATCTACTTGGGGCACAAGATAGCGAGTTCCTCGGTATTTTGGCCGATCTGGGGATCACCTTGTTGTTATTCTCTATCGGGCTAAAGCTCAAACTCAAATCACTGGCAAGGCCCGAAGTATGGGGCGTTGCCACACTACACATGACCACGGTTACCGCACTGTTCTCTGCCTTAGTCATGCTGCTTTCCTACACCACCATTCCTCTTATTGCCGATGTAAGCGTTGAAACGGCCTTAATAATTGGCTTCGCGATGTCATTTTCCAGTACGGTTTTTGCTGTCAAAGTGCTGGATGAGCGCGGCACAAGCACCGCGTTACATGGGCAGACCGCTATTGGCGTGCTGGTTATCCAAGATATTGCGGCGGTCGTGTTTATTGCCATATCAATGGGCAAGCTGCCCACTATCTGGACGCTTGCGCTCATCGCGCTGGTGCCCCTGAGATTATTGCTACTCAAGATTCTCGATAAGGTGGGGCATGGTGAACTGTTGATCCTGTTTGGCATTACCATGGCGCTGGTTGGCGCCGACTTGTTTGAGTTTATTGGGGTTAAGGAAGATGTCGGCGCGCTGGTGTTCGGTATGCTGCTCGCCAGTCACCCAAAATCTAACGAACTGGCCAAAGGGCTACTTGGTTTTAAAGAGCTGTTCTTGGTGGGCTTTTTTCTTAGCGTCGGCATGACCACCATCCCCAGTGGAAGTGAGATCCTCATCGCTCTGCTGTTTATGTTGTTCCTGCCGTTAAAAGTGGCGATCTATTTCGGCCTGTTTAGTCTCTATAACCTAAGGAGCAGTTCTGCTTGGCGCGCCTCTCTTACCCTTGCCAATTACAGTGAGTTTGGCTTAATCGTGGTCGCGATTGCGGTGTCATCGGGTTGGTTGCCGGGTGAGTGGTTAGCGGTTCTGGCAGTTGCATTGTCGTTCTCGTTTATGATTTCGGCGCCCATCATCAATGTGCGGGATCACCTCTATGAAAAATGGAGAGCAAACTTTAAGCGCTTTGAGCGACAAAATCGCTTAACGGGTGAAGAGAACTTGGAACTGGCCCATGTTAAGGCCATTGTATTTGGCATGGGCAGAATGGGCGTCTCGGCGTATAACGCCCTTGAAGTGAACTATTCTGGGGCTATCGCGGGGGTGGAACTGGATAGGGACAAGGCAAAAAAGCTAACTGCTCTTGGTCACAACATCTATGCTGGCGATGTGACCAACCCTGATTTTTGGAGCAGAGCGCCGAAACTCCAGCAAGATCTCGAGTGGGTGTTACTCACCTTGCCCAATCATAAAGCCAACGTAAACTCGGTACTGCGATTGAAAGATATGGGCTACCAAGGGCGCATCGCGGTTACCGCTAAATACCCTGATGAGGAAGCAGAACTAAAGGCCCTGGGCGTTGATCATACCTTCAATATCTACACGATTGCCGGGCTAGGTTTCGCCAATGAGTTACAAGCCTTCGTCGAGCTCTCTCAAGACTCCCAACCCTAGTGCGTCACTTCAGCGCATCTGGCTAACAGAAAGACTGGTCAATCATAACCGCCATTAAAGCACGATAGACTCGACTCGATTTCGTCCAGCATTCTTGGCGCGGTATAGCGCGGCATCTGCCATCTCATAGAGCTGTGGCCCGTCATAACTGGTGCCTTTCGCCGTCACCATACCAAACGATGCGGTTAACACTGGCGCAACCCCGCTATATTTGTGCTCGTGCTGCAACGCTTCAATGGTAAGCCTGATCTGCTCGACAAAAGCAGCGGCCTCTTTGGGCGATAAACCCGAAAAAATGACCCCGAACTCTTCACCACCAAGCCGAAAGCAGAAGTCGGACGCTCGGTGACACTTTGATTTCAACGCCACGGCCAACGAGACAAGTTTCTCGTCTCCATTATGATGACCGTAGTTATCGTTGTATTGCTTAAAATAATCAATATCTAAGATCACAAAGCTCAGCCACTCTTTGCTACGCTGCGCTCTGTTGATCTCGGCAAGTAACACCTTCTCATAATGACGGCGATTAAATAACTCGGTTAGAGAATCCGTGATGGCTAGTTTTTCAATTTTTTCCTTCTCGATCCGCAGTTGCTGCTCAATCTGTTTTCTCTCTAGCACTTCGTGGTTCAGCTTTTGATTCAGTTGAGACAGCTTGCGCGCCCAATAACCGAGTAACAATAAGACCACCATCGCAGCAACAATTACCTTCCAAGTGAGACCATAGTCCACCCCATGTTCATAACGTAGCGTCACCCAACGAGAGTAAATCGCTTGTTTCTCTTGCTCTGAGAGTGAGTCTAATCCTTTTTGTAAAATGCTGTGTAAGATGGGCCAATCGTTACGCACCGCCATACTGAGCTCAAACCTGTATTTACTTACCCCTGATACTTTTAAATTGGTTAATCCTTCACGCGTCATCACATAGTTAACTGAAGCGATATTGCCAACATAAGCAGCCACGCGCCCCGAAGAAACTGCGGCGAGTGCCTGTGAAATATTCTTCGCTTCAAACAGCTTTATTTGAGGGTGGTTTTCAAGTAGTAACTCGTGAGATGCGTACCCTTTAACTACTGCCACCTCCTTATCGTTTAACGCACTAATATCATTGACGTAAGGGATATCTTGGTTGGTAATAATCATCATCGGAAAACTGAGATAAGGCCGGGTAAAATTCAGATACTCTTTACGGCTAGGGGTAATGGCCACTGCCGGGTAGATATCCAACTCTCGCCGCTTCGCCGCCTTCACCACCTCGGCCCAGCTCATGCCAATAGAGGGGCGTAGCTCCACACCTAACCGCTCGGCGATCAATTTAATGTAATCCGCCGCAATGCCCTGATAAACATCCTGTTGGTTGACAAACTCAAACGGTGGCCAGTCAATATCAATGGCTAACCGGAGCGTCTTGTGTTGTTCAAGCCACTGGTTTTCTTCATCCGTCAAAGTGATGGCTTTGGTGTTTTGATAGTAGGTATCGAGCAAATATTCGATGCTAAAGTTGTAAAGCTTACCCCTATCGTGCGCTTTGGATAGCGCCTTAAAGTCGATGCGCTGCCAATTATCATCGATAAAGCTACGAAGCATTTTAATGTTCTGCCGATTAATCCCAAACATTCGCGTATGGAACTGAGTCGACTCAGTGGCAAAGTCGTCACCATTGAGGTAATCCTTGAGTAGAATCAGCCCCCATGCGGCTTCGGTAAAGTGCCCGCCCACTGAAGTGTAAGGAGCGTCACCCTGAACGGCCTGAAGTGCCTCAGGCAACCAGTCAATCCCACCAACGATAATCCTATCCATGGGCAAGGCAAGTTCTTTCATCGCCTCTCTGGCCCCTAAAGCCAATCCATCTGACGCGGCCCAGACCATGTTTATCTCGGGGTGGCGCTGGTAATAATCCTTAAACAAGCGCTTAGCTTCGCTTCTGCTCCAGGAGGCTCCTGTATCCCCTTCAGCGATAACCGAAATATGTGGCTGGTGTTGAATAAACTGACGCAGTCCAAGATTACGCTGCTGAGCAGAAACCTCTTTAAGATTACCGTTAATGACCAGCAGGTTGATATCCTCTACCTGCTGGTTACCTGCTTTTATTAACAATTGCTCAGCCAGCAGCGCCCCGGCTTTTTTATCATCTGGGACGATGCTACCTATCCAAGTTCGGTATTTTGTGCGAGGCCTTAAAACATCAGATACAAAACTGGTATTGAACAGTACGCTCGGAACATTATAACGCTCGGTAATGGCAAGGATCTGTTCGCCCACTTGTTCGTAATTCATGAACAAAATCCCATCAACCCCTTGCTCGCACGCTTGTGCCACCTGCCTAAGCATGGTTTGGGCCTGATTCTGCGCATCATACACTCGTAAGCTCACATCCAGATCATCGGCTGCCGCTTGGGCAAACTTTATCTGCGCCTGCCAAGCGGGCGTCTCACTACGAGGTACAAACAGCGCTATCTCGACTGCCACTACCTGCCACGATAGACACAAAGAAACCAACAGTATGATGGTACGTTTCATCAGCGAACTTATAATGGGAAGTTTTCTTGAGTATAGCAGTTGTTTTTTGGGGTCATGCTGGCTGCAATGGCACAGAGGGAAAACATTTATACAATTCGATATGCGTTTACAGAACGGGGGACACTTAGGACTTATCGCTGGTCGCCCTGCCCCTTACACTTGCCTACTTTGCGCATTAAGCCACATTTCGAACAACATATTGCTTCTATACTGGTGATAAGTCCGACGCAAGGGGAATGCCGATGCTCAATGAAAACCACGCTTTTATCTTAGATTTTCCAGAACTTAAATTAGACATTGTTCAACTCAACCACGACGATCCAAAATTCAAAGCCGACCTTCAGCAGTACCACCTATTAGACTACGACATCCGCCAGTTAGAGGTATCGGGCAGCCCCATCGACGATGACAGTATGCACGCGCTTAAGCTAAAACGGATGGAGCTTAAAGACATACTGCATAAGCAGCTCACTCAGCATCATGAGCAAGCCACCCGTTAACTAATCGAACTAAAAAAGCAGTGCCTTAAAGTGATTCTTCAGGCGCTGCTTTTTATCCATTAACCACTTTCTTAACGCTCTAACTCGTCGCGACCACGCTACTAAGCTGATTCGCCAAATTGTTTAGCTCGCTAACTTGCTCGCGCAGGAAGCTGTCTTGCTGTGAGACGCGCTCGGCAACACTGCCGATATTGACCACATTGGTTGCGACATCTTCACTGGCACTGCTGAGCTCGCTAAGCGTCATCACTTGTTGCTTCATCACTTGGGATAACTGCTCTACCGCCGTCATTGCGGTGCGCACTTCGTTGATGATCTCGGTAATGTCTTGGCTAGTTTGACCCATTACTTTCTGCCCCGCTTCCACCTCCACTCGGCTGGTATTGAGTAACTGGCGGATCTCATCGGCCGATTGATTACTTTTGGCCGACAGCTCGCGCACTTGGTCGGCTACCACCGCAAAACCGCGCCCATGCTCACCCGCTCGAGCCGCTTCAATGGCCGCATTTAGGGCCAACAAGTTAGTCTGCTCGGCAATGTTGGAAATCAGATCAGCCACCACGGTGATTTTCTGGTTGGCCGTTTGTATCTTATCAATGGCCTCGGTCGAAGCCTTAAGGCTCGCGATGCTGTTCGCCGCTTGCTGGGTAATGGCATCGCTGCGCTGTTGAAGCAAAGAGACCGATTGATCCGAAGTGTGAATATCCGTGGTCATCTGTTTTATCTGCTGAGAAAGCTGATCAGCGGCTACCGTTTGAGAGTCGCAGCTCTGATTAAGTACCCCCACTTCTGAGCGCAACTGCTCCGACTGATGGCCTAATGTTTGCGCAACACCGCTAAGCTGGCCCGCGTTACTCGTTGCCTGTTCCAGCACTTTACCAAGATGCTGCTGACCTTGCTTGGCGCTGTGGGTGGCTTGCTCCATTTGCAGCTGCGCCTCTACGCTGCTGCGCTGGTAATTCTCCCGTCGTCTGGCGCTATAACTTTGAGCGATCACAATGATCGCCAGCGGAACAATTAAACCAGACCAAGCATCGACCAATTGCTGAGATTCATTCAGCTGTAAGGTTGGGATTGCATCACCACTTAACTGCCAATACACCATGACGCACGAAGCGGCGATCACAATAAAGCTCCACAGCCATGCGAGGGTGATTTTAGCGGTTAGGAAAAACGCCACCAAGAGCACCGCAATCCAAAAACTCTGAGTCGACTCGAGCACGCCTCCGCTTTGATAAATCAGATTGAGCGCATGGAGCGTCATGCCGGAAAAACCGACATTGGTGGCAAAGCTGCTCTGCTTAAATCGACCAATCGCCACCGCGGCGACAATTTCGGCCACGATACAATACACCGAGGTGACAACCAGCGGTGTGTGACTGGCGAAATACCACTTAGCAAGACTGTAGATACCTGTCAAAAAAGAGAGCATGGTAAAATAGAGCAGTATCTCAACTTGCCAGCGTTTCTGTTCAGACCAATCATTTGGATGATAACCAAATAACCGGCCCCAAAGGACAAAAGGTCTCACGATGGTGGACTCCTCATTGCTAAGCGATGAACTGAAAAATGTGAACACTAAATGAAATTAGAGCAATAACTCTATAATAGTATATTAGCTCTAATTTTGTTTTTTCGAGAATTTGTTCACGTTTCAGTCAATAGCGTAGAGGAGTGAAATCAACGCTCAGAAATATCTAACTTATTCAGCAGCGATGGGTAACCCCAGCCATTTTCACCCGCCACCACAGGCTCGCCAGTGAGGTACTCAAACAGTGTTGGCGCCAGTGAGCCGTTTTCTTCAATCATTAATGGCGTTGGCGCAGGGCCAATGGGGGCACCCCAAAAACCGATAAAGGCGTCTTTTTCTAGGTAATCTTCCCCCGCGTGGCGGCCCGGTACGGTGGTGTTGTAACCGATGCCCGCTTTAGGGAACAAGTTCACTGTGCCCGCTCGGTCTTCCATATAGAGATTAGCCAGCTGGTTCACCGCGTCTGGGCGCGGAGTGAGCTGAGTTACCAGCTTCCACTCTTGGCTGCTACACCAAGAGGTAGGGTCACTTTTCACCGCGCGGTAAAGACACTTTTCGACCAGCTTCGAATACTGAGAAAACTGCTGCTCACTCGGCGCGGCGAGGTAAGGATTTTGCTGCTGCAAATTCAATAGCACTGGATGCGCTTTGCTTTGAGCGGCTTGGTCTCGTTGAGCGGCCTGATAAAACAGCTTATCGCCAACACGGGTAATAAGCTCATCAATGCGTTTGCCCTCGCGGTTGCCTATCAGGCGTACTGTACAGCTGTCTGCATTACACGGTGCTTCCCTTACCGCCATATAGTCGAGCGATTCCGGCAAGCGCGTCGCTATCTGGTCAATAATATCGAGGCTCTGCCCTTTTGGCGCCGCGAGCGGTTGCCACTGGGTAAGCTCATGGTAGAGCGGCTGCACTTGCCAGCCTTGCTGGGAGTTAAAGAAGTCCAACATAAAGTTGCCGCCCGCAGTAGACGCCACCACCACGTCCACCGCTTTTAAGCTTGGGTAACTCAAAGCATTGGTGATCCTTGGCCCTTGACCTTCATCGGCAGAGATTTTTTTCACTACAACTGGGTAGTCCAACTGTTGCTGCAATTTAGCAAACACTTGCTTTTCTGGGTTGAGGGTATAAAACACTGGGGTTAAGCCGTGATCCCCCACCATTCCCCACAAGGTTTTGTTATACACGCCCGCATCGCGATAGGTTTGCTCTATTCGTGTCAGCCAGTAGTCTAAGCGATTGAGCTCGCCTGTAGGCATGATGATCTCGTCACTGAATGGCCCTTTAAAATGGGCAAAGTGATCGGGCCATGGGTTATACACTAGAGTGTAGTCTGGCATGCCGTGACCGTCTTGCTGGGCGTAATCTTTGATCGCTTGCTCGACTTGCAGCTTCTTGGCGAGCTTAGTGAACAGATCAAAACCAGAAATCGCCTGATAAGACTCGATATCTTTAATCAAGTCGGCGCGTTTTTGTTTCAGCGCCACTTCGACTTTGGCGCGCTGCTCCAGCTCTCTCACACAGCGTTTTTCACCGTAATCACGCAAAGACTCACCGATACCTAAGTTCACCAAGCCATCGTAACTGGTGTGGGCGTTCCAATCATATTGGGCATTGCAGTTAAGGGTTTTTAAGTAAGCCAAGCGGTCAAACATGGTTTGCACTTGGTTGTCGGCCATTAACACATCGAGCTGCAAGGCGTCGTTGCCAAAGAAGTAATACGCGCGGTCGATGTCGCGGTCTACAAAGTGGAAATTAGGAATGCCCGTGCCCCCTTTGCCCGACACTTTAGCGCCGGTTTTCACAATCGGTAGATTGCGCACACTGATCGTTGGGGTTGAGGAGATCCCCACCCGGCTAATGGTGTCTTTGTGATCGCGGTAAAGACGCTTTAGAAACGGTAGGTAATGCGGATCGTTGTAGCTTTGCTCAGCCAATACCTGCATAAAGCGAACTTGCTGGCGATGTGGCGGTTGCTCAACGCTTTCGCGTTTTGGCTTGTGGGTTGCTCTTTGCTGGTGCTGCTGGTAGGCCAAAGGGATAAATGGCGATGAGGCGTCCACCAGCCCTTCAATCAAGCCTTGCTGCAGGCCATCGACGGTCACTTGCACCGCAAAGCGCTTGTTCTGCTGCGAGCGCAAAAAGTTAACCAGGACTTCTGGTTTATCATCAAAGGTTTGCTGCAGCCATTTATTGAGCGCTTTCTCACGCTCATCTTGAAACACAAACTGGCGATACGCTTTGAGCAAGTTCATGCGCACAAAATCGATCAAAGTGATGGTCAGTGCCTGAGCTTTGTTGTTCGGCTTAGTGGCATTTTTGGCGAGGCCGTCTTGCGCGATCAAAGTTAGGGCGGCTTTCATTTCCCCCTCTTCCATGCCTTTCAGCGCTTTATTGATCAAGCCCACCACAATAGGCTGGATTTTATTAATGATGGCGAGATCGTCTGGGCTATCGGTGAGGTAGGTATAAGATTCAGGCAATACATCCATATCTTGCCACACGCCGATTTCAAACAAGGCGTCGTAGATCACCACCATATTGGCGATAAACTTGTCGTCCACCTGAATACCTTCATGGTGGCCGGTTGGCTCAGCGAGATCGTGCTCTTGAGGTTTGGCCTCGCCAAACTGGTATAGGCTGTGTTCAAAGCCTTTTAGCGCTTGTTGGTCATACACGCTGGCCAAGTATTGCTTAAACACATCTTCATCGCCTAAACCGGTGTAACGGTCGTAGTAGCTATAAAGGAAGTAGCCAAGAGGGATCGAATAAGCCGGGTCGGAAAGCTGGGCGACCACGCGCGCTTTCGTTTTTACATCTAATGGCAGAGCCAAGATATAAGCGTCGAGGGTCACCCCAGCAATGGTAAATAGCGCTACGTCACGAGTTAGGGTGGTAGAATAATTTAGTGTTGATAACACCTGGTTCTTAAGGGTTTGGCTAGAGCTAAACACCCCACCGATAATGGGGGTTGAAGAGATCTCAGCCGCGGTCGGATAAGCCGCAAAAGAGGAGGCCACAGCACTCGCCAGTAATAACCGACCCGTTTTATTAGAAAAACCCTTAGAAAATATACTCATAGCCGAACTCAATTGGTTAGTTTTAACTATTGTTTCAGGTTATGTTGATTAGTCAATAGCCCGTCTATTGAGACCTATCTCACTTACCTAATAGCGCAAAATATAAAATCGAAAACGGCGCGACGATCCCCAAAGCCAAACACCAAGCGAGGTAGTAGAAAAAGACTCGGCGCTCTCCTTTGTCTTGAGCATCTGTTTCCATCCAATCATCTGGTTCGTTTAGCCCCATTTCTATCGTATCGATATATTGATTTATTACCTTTACATTGTTGTGCATTTCTCTCTCCTAGCGCTTAGAGCAAGTTAAAGTTTGAGCAATAAAACATCACACGGCATGGCGCGGACAATAGGCTCTGAGGGTGAAAAGAGTTGACTCACAGGATTGGATTTATGGTGGCCGAGAATAAGCAGGTCGACATCGTTTTCTAATACGCTGCGATAAATCTCATCTTCCACTTTGCCGGCATAGAGTAAGTGCCTGTAGATAGGCGCTTGCACCGTTTTTAATAAGCTTTGCATCTTGTCGACAGACTTATGGTGTTTTTGTCCTTCATATTCAGACAAATCGACCGACATCAGGCCAAAGTAGTACTCG
>Ga0209272_10001547_pt1 | contig 14434 bp, 10 predicted proteins | sample tdDd002_FD_187125 | JGI IMG/M metagenome (GOLD analysis project Ga0209272, IMG submission 187125) | Marine sediment microbial communities from the Atlantic coast under amendment with organic carbon and nitrate - tdDd00.2 (SPAdes)... | ecosystem: Environmental > Aquatic > Marine > Coastal >... | reverse complement strand
TGGCGCAGGTATTGGGGAACTGGTTCAAGCGAATACCAAAGTGGTGTTCTTAGAGTCCCCAAGCTCGGTGACCATGGAAGTGCAAGATATCCCGGCGATGGTTAAAGCCATTCGCGCGGTAAACCCTGAAATCATTATTATGATTGATAACACCTGGGCGGCGGGGATCTTATTTAAGGCGCTTGAGCACGACATCGACATTTCGATTCAAGCGGGCACTAAGTACATTGTTGGTCACTCGGATGCGATGCTCGGCACCGCCGTTGCAAATGAACGCTGCTGGGAGCGTTTGCGTGAGCGTTCTTACTTAATGGGCCAAATGGTGGATGCGGATACCGCTTATGTTGCGGCACGCGGGCTAAGAACCATGGGGGTTCGCCTTAAGCAGCACCACGAAAGCAGCATTAAAGTAGCGAAATGGTTAAGTGAGCGACCAGAAGTCGAGCGTGTTAATCACCCAGCACTGCCAAGTTGCAAAGGCCACGAGTTTTACTTACGCGATTTCAACGGTTGTAATGGACTGTTCTCGTTTGTGCTAAAAGAGCGTTTATCCGATGAGCAACTGGCGCACTACTTGGACAACTTCCATCACTTTAGCATGGCGTACTCATGGGGCGGTTACGAGTCACTAATTCTGGCTAACCAACCCGAAGAGCTCGACGCGATAAGACCGGCCGGTGGCGTCGACTTTGCTGGCACCTTAGTACGCGTCCACATCGGTCTTGAAGGTGTTGACGAGCTGATTGAAGATCTGGAACAAGGCTTTACTCGTATCAATAGCTAGTTTAAGTATGTAGATACATTAAATAATGCCTCCTTATTTGGAGGCATTTTTCGTTGTCTGTCCTTAGAAAAGAGCGAATACAGAGCACTGCGCTTTAAGAGTAGAGAGGTGCTTCTAGTGTGTGCCGCTTTGATAAATTCATTTTAAAGTACAGCTGATTTATAAAAAACACCTTTCTGTCACAATTGATATGCAATAAATGTCATTTATTTGTACCAAAAGTACCATGGATCGCATGATTGACGCATCAGTGCGAGTTGATGATCCTTGTGTGCTACAAGTTGTCTATTGGCAGCTCTGTAGTGCGTAAATAACTTGTGATCACAACTTATTAGATGAGATGTCATTAAGCGTTAAACGTCAGTAATAAGTCGATAATAAATAAGGAATAATAAATGAAACATATTCAGCGTTCGTTATTGTGTTTGAGTGTCTCCATGGCATTGATTAGTGGTAGCGTTTTGGCAAATCAAGTGGAAAAACAAACTCAAACCTTCATTGAAACTAATCGAGTGATCATTAAGTACAAACAGGATCAAGTCAGGGCTTTAGATATTGATCTACAAGAATTCAGGCAGGCGGATACTGCTGCAGTGTTGAGTTCGGCAACCGGAAGTACAAGTAAATACATTCGTACGCTATCAACAGGTGAAGAAGTGTATGAGCTTGATAACTGGAAGAATAGTGAAGAGTTGGATTTAGTACTGAGTGGATTAGAAAACGATCCGCAAGTTGAATATGCAGAACCAGATCTAATTCTACACCCATTGGAAACTCCAAATGATCCTCGTATGGCCGAGCTATGGGGGGTTGGGAAAAATGATGCCGGGATGGACGTGACTTCGGTCTGGCCAAATTATAGCGGTAAAAATGTCGTTGTCGCTGTTGTAGATACAGGCTACGTTGCTCATTCTGATCTTCAGAGTAACATTTTACCGGGTTGGGATTTTATCACTGAACTTGCAATGGCAAATGATGGAGATGGTCGCGATAGTGATGCGAGTGATCCTGGAGATTGGACGTTGGAAAATCAGTGTCGGCAAAATACACCAGCTCGAAGTTCGTCATGGCATGGTACCCATGTAGCAGGAACAATTGCCGCTGTGGCAAATAATAACCAAGGGATCGCGGGCGTGGCCTATGATGCGCAAGTTGTTCCTGTGCGAGTTTTGGGGCGATGCGGTGGTTATACTTCGGATATTGCCGATGGGATCATATGGGCATCGGGTGGGCATGTACCGGGAGTAGATAATAATCGTCATCCAGCCCAAGTGATCAATATGTCTTTAGGCGGTCAAGGTAACTGTGCCCGTACGACTCAAAATGCGATTGATTTGGCTCGTTCAAATGGCGCTACGGTGGTCGTCGCGGCGGGGAACAGCAATCGTGATGCTTATAATTATACTCCGGCCAGTTGTTCGAATGTGATCACGGTCGCAGCCGTAAATAATGTTGGTAGTCGTTCCTACTACTCTAACTTCGGTTCGGTAGTGGACATTGCCGCACCTGGTGGAGAATACACCCAGGCGGGTAAAACAGAAGCTATTTTATCTACCATTAATAGTGGCAAAAAACAGCCAACAACCGAAGGCTATGGTTATTATCAAGGAACGAGCATGGCGGCGCCACATGTTGCAGGGCTTGCCGCTCTGCTATATCAAGCCGATCCTGCAATCACACCAGACAAAGTAGAAAGAATTATAAAGCAATCCTCTCGTTCGTTCCCTAACCCTAATCAATGTATTGGTTGTGGCTCAGGTTTAGCCGACGCGAAGGCGGCTCTCACATTGCTTGAAAGGGGAGTAATACCTACGCCCAGCCTAGATCAATGGGATGCGGCTCGCGTTTATTTTAAGGGGGATCAGGTTACCCATAGTGGCCAGAGTTTTACCGCTAAGTGGTGGAACGTAAATGAGGAGCCTGGTCGAGATCAATGGGGGCCATGGCAGCAAAATAAGTGATGAATTAGTTTAACCTTCAAACTAGCAACGGTCTCCAGAGTTGGAGGCCGTCTTCGTTGCCTGCCCATAAGTACAAAAATCCACGTTATCCGCGAAGTTTATCTCTCTTCCTCACCCTTTTTACCTCTGACCAACCTTCGACAAGGTAACCAAAGTTTGGGTGTATTCATGCTTAGGGCTCGTAAACAGCCGCTTGGTTTCACCTTGCTCAACGACCTTGCCGTTTCGCAGCACTAGTGTGTAGTGACAAAGGGATTTCACTACGTTTAAGTCGTGGCTGATGAACAGGTAAGTGAGGCCATATTTGACTTGCAGATCTTTGAGCAGATCGAGCACTTGGGCTTGAACGGTTCTATCTAATGATGAGGTGGGCTCATCGAGCAGGATGAACTCAGGCTTTAAGATCAAAGCGCGAGCAATGGCGATGCGTTGGCGCTGGCCGCCAGAGAATTCGTTGGGGTAGCGAAAACGGGTTTGCGGATCGAGGCCTACCTCGGTCATGGCTTCGCAAATGGCGCTGTCTTGCGCTTCATCGCTGAGCGTAGCGTGCACTTTTAACCCTTCGCCGATGATTTGCGCCACCGACATTCTAGGGTTGAGCGCGGAGAACGGGTCTTGGAAAACCACTTGCATGCGTTTTCTTAGTGGCAGCATCTCGGCCCGGTCTAGGTCGTGAATCGGGTTGCCATCAAAATGAATGCCGCCCTCGCTGTGGAGTAAGCGCAAAATCGCCATGCCGGTGGTGGACTTGCCAGAGCCACTTTCGCCAACGAGGCCTATGGTCTGTCCTTTGAGCAAGTCGAAATTAACATCGGTGACGGCTTTAACGTGACCGACCACCTTTTTGAAGACGCCACCCGTGATAGGGAACCAAACTTTAAGCTGCTCTGCTTTGATGAGGGTAGGAGCGTGGGGAATCGCTGCCACCGGCTCACCTTTTGGGTCGGACTCAATGAGTTGACGGGTGTACGGGTGCTGAGGGTTATGAAACACCTCATGACACGGGCCGGTTTCCACTAAGTCGCCGTGCTGCATCACTGCCACATTATCGGCAATTTGACGGACGATACTTAAGTCGTGGGTGATAAATAGCATCGCCATACCGAGTTCTTGTTGCAGCTTTTTGAGTAGGTCTAATATTTGCGCTTGAACGGAAACATCCAGAGCCGTGGTAGGCTCGTCGGCAATCAATAGCTCAGGCTCGTTAATAAGCGCGATGGCGATCATCACTCGCTGCCTTTCACCGCCCGATAACTCGTGGGGATACGCATTGACCTTTTGTTCTGGGTGGCGAATGCCAACTTTATTGAGCCACTCTAATGCGAGTTCTCTTGCCCGTTTGCTGCGAGTGCCGCGGTGGATCTCAAGGGTTTCGACCAGTTGACGGCCCACTTTGTGCAGAGGGTTGAGTGATACCATCGGCTCTTGGAATATCATCCCAATTCGTCCGCCGCGGATCCCGCGCAGTTGGCGCTGGCTACACTGGAGTAAGTCGAGACCATCGAATTTAATTGAGCCAGAAAGATAGTGGGTACTCGCTTTAGGCAGCAGGCGCATGATGGCGTTGGCGGTGACTGACTTGCCAGAGCCACTTTCCCCCACTAGAGCTAAGGTTTCGCCCTTATTGATGTTAAGCCCAACCGAGTGGGTGATCACCTCAACATCATTTTTTGGCCCAAAGCCCACCGAGAGTTGTTCAATCGATAATAGTGGAGTACTCATAGTTACCTCTGCTGGTGGGGGTCGAATGCATCGCGCACGGCTTCACCAACGAAGACCAATAAACTGAGCATGATTGAAAGCACCACAAAGGCTGAAATGCCAAGCCAAGGCGCTTGTAGGTTTGCTTTGCCTTGGGCCAAGAGCTCGCCTAGTGAAGGTGAACCTGCCGGTAAGCCAAAGCCAAGAAAATCAAGTGAGGTGAGGGTAGTTACCGAGCCCGACAAGATAAATGGGATCATGGTTAAAGTCGCCACCATGGCGTTGGGGAGCATGTGGCGCAGAATAATACGTGAGTCGTTGACACCCAGCGCGTGAGCGGCGCGCACGTAATCAAAGTTACGGCAGCGTAAGAACTCGGCTCGAACCACCCCAACTAGCCCCATCCAGCTAAACAGCACCATGATGCCAAGTAGCCACCAGAAGTTGGGCTCAACAAAACTCGATAAGATGATCAGCAAAAACAGCGTTGGCATCCCCGACCATACTTCGATAAATCGCTGGCCGAGTAAGTCGAGCTTTCCGCCGTAATAGCCTTGCGTGGCGCCAACGATAACGCCAATGACACTCGAGACGATAGTGAGGGCGAAACCAAATAACACCGAAACGCGAAAGCCATAGATGATGCGTGCCAGCACATCGCGGCCGCGATCGTCGGTGCCCAAATAGTTCACGTCATCTGGCGGCGATGGGGCGGGCTGTGACAAGTCGTAGTTAATGGTGTCGTAGCTAAAGCGGATCAGTGGCCAGACGATGTAGCCTTTCTCTTCAATAAGCTCAATTACATACGGGTCGGTGTAGTCGGCCTCGGCTTCAAATTCGCCGCCAAATTCGGTTTCAGCGTATTCAATCGCAACAGGGTAGAACCACTCGCCTTGGTAGCTAACCAGTAGGGGCTTGTCGTTGGCGATGAGTTCGGCAAATAGGCTTAATATAAACAGTAAACCAAATAGCCACAGTGACCAGTAGCCGCGCTTGTTGGCTTTAAATCTTTGAACTCGCAGAGCAATTAATGGATTCATATTAGCGGGCCTCAAAATCAATGCGTGGGTCGACCCAGTAATAGGTAAGATCGGAAATGATGCTAAGCACCAGTCCGAGTAAAGTCATGATGTAGAGGGAGCTAAACACTACCGGGTAGTCGCGCTGAATGGTTGACTCAAATCCAAGTAAACCAATTCCTTCGAGTGAAAACATCACTTCAATGAGCATAGAGCCGGTAAAGAAGATGCTGATAAAGGCGCTTGGGAAGCCGGCAATGATGATGAGCATCGCGTTACGAAATACATGCTTGTACAGAATGCCGTTTTCATCTAATCCTTTGGCGCGCGCGGTGACCACGTATTGCTTGTTGATCTCGTCCAAAAAGGAGTTCTTAGTCAGCATGCTTAAGGTGGCGAAGCCGCCAATTACCATCGCGACGATAGGCAGGGCTAAGTGCCAGAAGTAATCGACAATTTGTTCGAAAAAGCTCAGCTGTTCGAAGTTGGAAGAGATCAAGCCCCTGAGTGGGAACCAACTAAAATAGTTGCCGCTGGCAAACAGGATGATGAGCACAATCGCAAACAGAAACCCTGGGATAGCGTAACCCACAATGACTAGGGCGCTACTCCAGATATCAAACCGTGAGCCGTGATGAATAGCCTTCATGATCCCTAGCGGAATGGAGATTAAATAGATGATCAAGGTGCTCCAGAGCCCGAGGGATATGGAGACGGGGAGCCGCTCGACAATCAAATCGATGACATTGCCGTCTTTAAACAGGCTCTCGCCAAAGTTAAAGGTGGCGTAGTTTTTCAGCATTTCGAAGTAGCGAACGTGGATGGGTTTATCAAAGCCAAACTGCTTTTTAATCTCGGCGATCACTTCAGGATCTAGGCCGCGAGCGCCGCGATAACCGGAGGTGGCTTCGGCATCGACGTCGCTGGCGAGCTCTTTACCGCCACCGGTAAAGCGTTCCATGATCCCAGATTCAAAGCCTTGCATCTGCGCCATTGCTTGATCAACCGGGCCACCGGGCGCGATCTGGATGACAAAAAAGTTGATCGTGATGATGGCCCATAGGGTTGGGATCACAAGCAGTAAGCGCCGGATGATGTAAGCAGTCATGTCCTTTGAATGTTACCTTATGGTTTGGCGCGCAAGTGGCGCGCCATCAATAGTGAAGATAATTAACGGCGGTTTTCAGGCAGTTTCTGCGCTTTTTCGTTATCAACCCACCAAGTGTCTAAACCCAAGTCGTAAACTGGTCGCTCTGCTGGGCGGGAGAACTTATCCCAACTGGCGACGCGAAACAGATCGTTGTGCCAAGCCGGAATTGCGTAGAAGTTCCAAATCAGTACTCTATCCAGCGCTCGGCCAAGGTGCAGCAGCGCGGCTGGGTCTTCTTGGTTTGCTGCGATTTCGTCGGTTAAGTAATCGATAGCAGGATCTTTCACTCCAGGTCTGTTGTAAGTGCTGTCGATGTATCGGCTGTTCCAGACAATTTGCAAGCTGGTGCTCGGGTATTTATCTGAGCTTATCGACGCAAACACCATGTCGTAATCTCGGTCTTGATAGCGCTTGAGATACTGGGTGGTGTCGACGGTGCGGATCTTCATTTCGATCCCCATTTGCTTTAAGTTTTTCTGCACTGGAATAGCAAAACGCTCGGTCGTTGGGCTGTAGATCAGCAGCTCGAAGCTCATGGTCTCGCCAGTTTTGACATTAGTCATGACTTTGTTTTTAAGCTGCCATCCCGCTTCTTTAAGCAGTTTAAATGCCGTTCTCATCTGTTTGCGAATACGACCACTACCGTCGGTCACCGGTGCTTGATAAACATCGCTAAACACTCTTGGTGGCACTTGAGTTTTGATTGGCTCTAACCATTTTAGTTCCGCGCTACTTGGCAGGACGTTGGCTTGGTAGTCGGAGTTTTGGAAGTAGCTGGTGGTACGGCTGTATTGGCCGTAGAACATGTTTTTGTTCATCCACTCAAAATCGAGGGCATAGCTGAGCGCTTCACGTACTTTTGGATCTTGGAACACCGGGCGCTGAATATTGAACACGAAGCCTTGCATCGACTGTGGGATAGAGTGGCTGATCTCTTCTTTCTTAATGTAGCCTTTATCAAAGTTGACGCCGTTATAGGCGGTAGCCCAGAATTTCGCCACCCCTTCCTGACGAATGTCAAACTCACCCGCTTTAAAGGCTTCGAGCATGACAGTATCGTCGCGGTAGTAATCGTAGGTGATGGAGTCGAAGTTATCTCGGCCGACATTAACCGGCAAATCTTTGGCCCAGTAATCTTTTACTCGGCTATAAGTGATGCTTTGGCCAGACTTGTAGTCGCTGATCTTATACGCACCGCTGCCAAGTGGTGGCTGGCTCAGTGGCTCAGAGAGGTTTTTATCTTGCCAGAAGTGCTGGGGCAAAATAGGCACGCTGCGTAGTACCGAGAGCAGTTTTTCACGGTTAGGGGTGTTCATTTCGACTCGAACGGTTTTGTTATTCAGCGCTTTGACCGATTTCACGTCTTTATAGTAGGTGCGAAACTGAGGCACGCCTTCGGCCAAAAACTTGTTGAAGGTGAACTCGACATCCTTAGCGGTGATAGGCACGCCATCATGAAACACGGCTTTTTCGTTCATGTCGACTTCTAACCAAGTGAAATCATCTGAGTAGCGCACGGTTTTTGCGATGAGCGCATAAGATACATCGATATCATCGGGGGAAAGGTAGAACAGCGGATCGTTTAAATAGTCAGTGCCCGCTCCCGGTTTTCCGCGAGAGCCATAGCGGTTGAAACTGTCAAAGGTACCTATGCTTCCGTAAGTGACGTGGCCACCTTTAGGCGCTTGTGGATTGACAAAATCGAAGTGTTCAAACCCAACAGGGTACTTAGCTTGGCCAAAGCCAACGATGCGATCCGTTTCAATCACGTTGGCAGCAAACGCAGCGCTGCATTGTAAAGCTAGCCCGAGCGTTATCGCCCATTTGTTTCGCATAGGTTCTCTCCCTTCCCCGTGTCTCACGGTCAAAACCGCATAAAGTGCTTGTTTTCATTATAGAAGCTCAAGCACCGAATTAAAGGAATAATATACGTTAATAAGCGTTATGTTAATGGTATGTGATAAAGCACCTTACCCTTATAGGAACAGGCAATATGAAAGAGGTGAGGTAGTAGGTACAAAGATGATGGGGCGCGGTGAAAGGAAGTTGTAAGGACAGGCAAGACAAGCCTGCCCCTATAGTCGTTGATGGGCTTAGGCGGCAGAGGGTAGTAACATGCCGTCTGAACTGATAAACAACCTCGCAGTTAATTACACATTAAGTAATGAGACTCAAGGCATTTCTTGGACATGTTTTCAGCATTTATAATCGCCTCAGTGGTTAGATATTCACGGACGATCTTTATCGCGTTGGAAGCGTCATACCCATTTAGCTGAGATACTAGAAGCCACAAAAGCGCGTTGCTGTGTTTTTCCAAATTAAAATAAATCAAACCTAGATTGAACTGAGCGAAGGCGTAGCCTGTATTTGCTGCTTGACGAAACCAATATAGGGCTTTTTCACTATCTTGCTTGACGACTATACCATTTGCATAATAGCTTCCCAGATGGAACTGAGCTCCTTTATCTCCTTGCGCTGCGGCTTTTTCAAACCAATACAACGCCTTTACTCTATCTTTTGGAACAACGGTTCCCATATGGTACATAATAGCGAGATTGAATTGTGCTCTAGCATAGCCTTTATCGGCCGCTTTTTGAGTCCAAGACTTTGCTAATTCATTGTTTTGAGGTACTGTTTCACCTTTCGCATACAGGATCCCCAATTCTGACTGTGCAGGCAAATACTCTTGTCCGGCTGATTGCTGCATCCAATGCATGGCTTGGGTATTATCTTGAGTTATTCCTTTACCATACAAATATCTACGTGCCAGATGATACTGAGCTGGTGCATAACCTTGTTCCACTGATTTATGGTACCAGTTGATTGCTACTTCACTATAGCCTGCCTTGTAGTAAGCTTCTGCTAGGTAGTATTGCATGACAGCATCACCAGCTTTGGCAAGTGGATACCATGTTTCATAATCTTTGCCTAAGTTAACAAAATCAGGGTCAGGCGCTTCGGTGTTAATCTCGGTTGAGTGGGCAAAAAATGCACATAAAAATAAGAGGACAATGCTTAGAAGTCCCCAAATTAGCCTGATAGTTTGATGAACGTTACTTAGTGATGATGTATGCTCTTGAAAATTACTATCGTGTTTAATTATCTTGCTATATTCTGCCATATATAAACTCTATATTAGAACTGTTGTTGCTATAATAGTTCAGTTGTTCTTTTCTCAATAATATCTAAATTGACTATTTCAAATTGCTAGATTTTGATATGTCGAAGCTGCACTAATTCAGCCATTGACAATACGCTATAGAAGGAAACTTCTATTGTTCACAAGACATTCTCGGTATATCGTGAATAGAAGCATCACTGCCTATTTCCTTTAATTTGTATTGGAGTTCTTTTGATTTATCTAACGATTTAGGCACCCCCCAGCCATTTATATATATAGCAGAGAGCAATTTTATTGATGGTTCATGGTTCATGGTTCATACTAGCTGCCTTACTAATGTACTCAATAGCAAGCTTGCAATCTTGTTCTACCTCCCAACCGTAGCCGTACATATCACCAAGAATTGATAAGGCAACAGCACTACCTTTGTCTGCAGCTTTATGAAAGTACTCCAAAGTAATATTGATATCTTTAGGCATTCCACGACTAAAAAGTGAAGAGGCAGCATACGCAACCATAGAGTTAACTTGGCCTGCTTTAGCTGCTTTTTTATGCCAATAAACAGATTGCTCATAATTCAATGTTACGCCTGTGCCATTGCCGTAAAAGGTTGCTACGTTTTCTTGAGCAATGGGGTGCCCAGCCTTTGCTGCCTTTAGATACAGGTTAAATGCAGTTTTATCATTAACTGGTGTACCTATCCCTTCACTATTCATGAATGCAAGCATTACCAAGCCATCAGTACTGCCATTAGCCACAGCACGTTTGGTCCAAGTTAATGCCAGTTCTATGTTTTTTGAAACGCCAGTTCCTGTTCTATATAAATAGCCCAACATTACTTGTGATTCGGCATTTCCTTGTTCGGCGGCTTTCTTTGCCCAATAAAGGCCTTTCTCAAAATTCTCTTTAACGTGTATACCTTTTAAATACAGTAAAGATAACCTCGCTTGAGCTGCGACCTCACCTTGTTGAGCCGATTGAGTATAGAGCTCAAGAGCTGTATCGATCTCAACAGTATCTCCATTTTCATACATGGTAGCGAGTTCGTATAGTTCAGAGGCACTTGCATTGAGTGATGGGTGGTTTAGATCTTGTGCTGAAAATTCAAGCTGACTCTTAGTCTTTTGAGAAGAAAGGGTCGTACCTAAAACCCCAATTGAATACACAGGTAGCACTGATACTAATATCAGCTTAATCAAGAACGGATTTTTCATATAGACCTCTTAACATCTATAAGACTAATATGTCATTTCTTGCAGCATGTACAGTGGTGTTTATAGAGTATTGTCAGTTGAACCTTCTGGTATCAAATAATGGCTATTCCAAATTGTGTTTTTATTTGATGATGAATGAGGTGTTTAATTGAGAAAGTAGTGAAGGGTCGGTAGGAGCTTAATATTTGACCAATGTTGAGATGCTAAATGATTTGTTGATGAGTTTTTTGTTATTGTAATTGTCACTATTTATGATGGCTTCCCTTTAAAGATCATTAGGCAGTTTGGTCAATCAGAGTTCTGCTGGTGATGTCACTATTATTCGTTTCGATGAGGAAGCGATATTCGGATTCCAATATAGTAGCATTTAAAAAGCTTATACGGCGGGAATGGTAAGTAGATCAGAGAAATGCTCCTAACTATCCACCTAGATAAAAATTAAATTATTACGACTCGGACGCTTTGCTTTGGAAGATCATCAATAAGGCAAGTCCCCTAGACCGAGAAAGTTCAATTTTATAGTTTTCACCCATTAACGGGTCTTATTCCAGAGCGGAAATCATGAATTTAAAGTCGGAAACCGCTAATCCAACTGCGACCATAAGGACAGGCAAGACAAGCCTGCCCCTAAAGTCGTTGATGGGCTTAGGCGACGGCGGGCAATAGCATGCCGTTCATTCCACCAACAATACTGTTGCGATACACTTTGGCGACTGAATGTGCCGGTACACCGTGGGTGCTATCCATCTGGAGTTGTTCCATGGTCTCTTTAACAAAGCCGGGACTAACGACATTGATGCGTTGGCCGCGCTCAAGTTCTAAGGCGGCAGAACGAACAAACGCTTCAATGGCGGCGCAACCCATACCAATCGCAAGGGAGCCTGGCATCGGATTTTGCGATGACTGTCCGGATGTTAAAGTGATTGAGCCGTTATCGCTGAGGTATTCTGCGCCAATTCGGACTAAGTTTACTTGCCCCATCACTTTATTATTCAAAACGGTTGCATAGCCGGCGTCGGTTGTGGTTTTTAAACTGCCCATGCTGCCGTTTCCTGCGGCGCTGATGATGGCGTCTACTTGGCCCACTTGCTCAAACAGCGCTCGAATTGAGGTTTGATCTTCGATATCAACCTTAAGCTCACCATGGTGGTGTCCGACTCGGATCACTTGGTGGGTCTCTAACGCGTTGCTAATGGCTTGGCCAATGATGCCGTTGGCACCAACGAGAAGGATTTTCATAGGGCTACCTCTTTATAGTGGGTCTGCTCAAGCCAGTCGATGACTTTGACTGCCAATTGCTGAGATTGATCTTCTTGTAGAAAATGCGATGCATTGTTGATGGTGATATGCGGTTGACCCGCGGCACCTTGAAAATTGTTTTGGAACTTGGTGTCGTAACCTTGTCCGGCCAAAAATGGGTCTAGGTCGCTAAACAGGGTGAGTACGGGTTTCTTCCACTGTTTAAGTTTTTGCCAGTCTGCGTTGACATCGTTTAGCTCCGAGGCGACGATTTCAGGCATTTTTCTTGGCGCAGCGTAGTAGCTCGCGCTTGGGAACGGCGCGTCATAGGCGCGGATTTCTTCTTCACTGAGCTCGCGAGTCGTAAGCGCTTGGACAACGTCACCAATTTCAAGTTGTGGTGCGTGTCTGAAATAGCCCGCCCAATTGCCATAGTTAATGTTATTGGTGAGCTTTTCTAAGCTTGGTTTACCCGCCAGCATCGCCATGGTCTTGAGCACTTTTGGCACCATAAACTTTTCGACGCGACTCATTTCGGCAAGGGCGGTATTGGCGACGACTAAGCGATCTAACCACTCTGGTTGCGCAGCAAGCACTCGTAGGCCAATCATACCTCCCCAATCTTGCATAAACGCGGCGGCATGAGTAATACCGAGTTTGCGTACAAATTCGCTCATCCAGCTAACTTGGTTGGCGTAGGTGTGGGTTGCGCTGCTGACGGGCTTATCTGATTTACCAAAGCCAATTAAGTCGGGCGCAATAACGCGATAGCCTGCTGCCACAAGCTCTGGGATCATATGACGATATAAGTAACTCCAAGTGGGTTGTCCGTGGAGCAAGAAGATGGTTTGCGAGTTTTCCGAACCTTCATCAAGGTAGTGCATTTGCATACCATCAACTTCTAAGTAATTGGGTTTGAATGGGTAATCGGCTAAGCCTGCAAAGGCGCTATCAGGTGTGGTTAAAGTGTGAGTACGCATTGTCATTACCTCATTAAGCAGGAGAAATATTTGTTTCCGTGTTGCTAATAACAGTAAGAGATAATGAGCGACTAAAAAAGCATACCTTTTATACCGAAATGGTCATATAATTAGTCTATGATTGCATTAGAACATTTACACGTTATCAATGTCATCCATCAGGAAGGCAGTTTTACTAAAGCGAGCGACAAGCTATTTAAAGCGCGCTCGGCGGTGTCTTATTCAGTAAAACAAGTAGAAAATTATTATGATATCGAGATTTTTACTCGTGACACCTATCGCCCAGAGTTGACCCGAGAAGGGCAAATCCTTATCAACAAAATCCAGCATTTGCTTCACCAAGCCAGCGAGTTTGATCTGTTTGCTAGGCAACTAAACAGTGAAGTGGAAGCAGAGCTGCGGATTAGTATTAGTGCGATTTTTCCAACAGAGAAAGTAACAGGCCTATTAGCCCACTTAAAAAATGCCTATCCCAACACTATTATCCACTTAAACATTGAAACTGCTTCTGGCGAGCGGATGTTGAAAGATAGTTTGGTTGATATTGGTATTTATGGTGCTCTAGAACAAGATGCGTCGGTGCACTATCGTCAAATAGAGCAGTTGCAACTGCCCGTTTATGTCTCAAATAAGTTCCCTCTCGCTGAGCAAGATAAGATCAGCTCTGTACAACTGGCGAAATTTCCTCAAGTGGTTGTAACCTCTTCGTACAAAAGTAGCCCAGATACTGGCATATCAAAACAGGGGGTTCAGTGGTATGTTTCTGATAATCATACTAAAAAGGCCATTATATTGAGTGGTTTAGGCTGGGGGAGATTGGCAAGTCACGATGTTGAGCAGGAAGTGAAAAGCGGTGTATTGAGAACCGTCGAAAGCCAAAAAGCGATGCGCATTCCGGTGTATGTTGCGAAATTAAAAAGCAAAGCACTTGGGCCTGTTGGCATGATGGTTTGGGATTACTTTGCTCAAGAACAAGGGTAAACAGACATTGCCGAGCTAACCATTGGCGCTGTAGCCACAATAAGTTGTAAGGACAGGCAAGATAAAACAGCCTGAATTTGTAAGGACAGACCAAATAAGATGATGGCGAAGTTATAAGGACAGGCAACGTATTTATTGGTGATATAAAAAGGACAGACCAAGCAGTGTCTGTCCTTTGTGGTTTTATCTCTCGTGTTTTGAGACGTTAGCCTTAGTGGGCGGCGATGATGTAGAAGTAGTAAATCATCGCAAAAGAGATCAAATAGACTGACCAGTGATCTTCT
>Ga0209272_10001544_pt1 | contig 14443 bp, 11 predicted proteins | sample tdDd002_FD_187125 | JGI IMG/M metagenome (GOLD analysis project Ga0209272, IMG submission 187125) | Marine sediment microbial communities from the Atlantic coast under amendment with organic carbon and nitrate - tdDd00.2 (SPAdes)... | ecosystem: Environmental > Aquatic > Marine > Coastal >... | reverse complement strand
AAACTGTAAAAAGATAATAGAAGCAGGATTTAAAGGGGCAAAGGGAATCCTTGTGGTAGATGTGAAGAAGAAATTCTGGACGGATAAATCTTACTTTGTATCAAGTTTTATAGAGGGGAATGAGGGGAGTATCGATGACCTGGAACTCATTTCCAGTGAACTAGAGAAGATACACTCTAAGGGTTTTCTTCATGGAGACTCCCAACTTGTTAACTTTATGGTAGGACCAGATAAAGAAGTTTATCTTATAGACTGTAAACTCTCTAAAAATATATACGGACTTTTCGGAAGCAGATATGAGTTTATCTACCTGGAGGAAAGCTGTGGCAGGGAGACAGATGTTTTTCCAAAAGATGATATATATTACAAGGGAGCCAGGCTTCTCAATACCTACCTTCACTGGTACGGAAGAATGAAAAAGAGAGTCAGAGGCATGAAATAACTGTTAAAAAGGGAGAGAAAATTGAGGATATTAGTTATAAGACTTAGTTCCATAGGGGATGTAATATTAACAACTCCTGTGTTAAAAGAATTTAAAAAGAAATATCCCCATTCAACGGTAGACTTTGTAGTCCTTGAGAAGTTTAAGGATGCTATAGAGGGGTCGCCTTATATAGATAACCTTATACTTTTTGAGAAAAAAAGATATAAAGGACTTAAGGGGATAAAGGAGTTTGTTGGGACAATAAAAGAAAATAACTATGACTATATTTTTGACCTTCATGCAAAATTGAGGTCGTTGGGGATATGTTTCTATCTGGGAGGAAAGAGCTACAGATATAAAAAGAGGCCTTTTTGGAAAACCCTTCTGGTAAAGATGAAGCTTATAAGATATAGAGCAGATAATACGATTATAAAAAATTATTTTGGAGCATTTGAAGAGATGGGGATCTCCTATCAGGGAGAGGATCTTGACTTTACCTTTGGGAGGGAAGACCTCATAAAGGTGGAAGAGTACAGTAACTTTGTAGCACTGGCTCCAGGAGCATCCAAGGAAACTAAGAAGTGGACAGTGGAAGGTTTTGGAAAACTGGCTAAACTCATCCATGATAAATATGGAAAAAATATAGTTCTTGTGGGAGGACCTGGAGATAAGGAAAAATGTACTCAGATAAATGAGGTGAGCGGAGGTATCTGTACCGACCTTTCCGGAGAACTAAGCCTTAAGGAAAGTGGTGCTCTTCTTTCAAAAGCAGATTACCTGGTAACCAATGACTCGGGGCCATTTCATATATCAAGGGGGGTAAAGACAAAGTCTTTTGTAATCTTTGGACCTACAGACCCGGGAATGTTTGAATACGGTAACTACGGGACACTTATTTACAGAGATGAACCATGTTCTCCATGTAGTCTTCATGGGGATAAGGAGTGTCCAAAGGGTCACTTTAACTGTATGAAGAAACTCAAGGCAGAAGATGTTCTTGAGGTAATAGAAAAGGAGATAGGTTAACCTATCTCCTTTTTTTCATACTTTTGAATGGATCAAGGAGTCGCTTATGGCGACTATGGTGAATTTACCCCTTTAGGTGAAGGAAATTATAGATATCTAAGATAGACTAAACTAAAAGTGGGAAGATTTGAGGGAGAAAGATGATTAAAAGATATAAAAAAGCCTCCATATAAAAGAGAGATAGGTTCACAGGGATCTCTATTTTATATGGAAGCTTTACCTTTATAAAAAATAAAAAGGTCTGGAGTTACTTAAATATTCTTAATCAACCTGACTAATTAATCCTAAAAACTCCTCTATGGAAAGATCTGAAACTGTGTTTTTTTGAAAAGTATTATTTTCCAGAGAAAAGAAGGTGTGGTTGTAGTGAAATTCAGAAACTGAAGATTCATTTAAATCGATTGCAAAACTTACCTGATTTTTAAGTATCTCTTTGACTTTTTTTGGATTAAAGTTAATTTGAGAGCCACAAGCTACAAAAATATAGGGTTTATCAAAACTTACATCCTCGACTTTAGAACCATTTTCAGACAAATAATATTTCTTATTCATTTCAAATCCTCCTGTTTTAAGTTGGTATAAAGTAAACAATTAATGCTGACATAAATATTATATGATTAATGTGTCAAAATGATGTCATAAATATGCCAAATAAATATTTGAAATTTAAGAAAAAATGGATATCAGATTTAAAGTGATAAAAGTAACTGAAAAATAAAGGCTGTAAAGAGAGTGGCGGGAGATAAGTAAAATAGGGGGTTATAGAAAAAATAAAACAAATAAAGGGAAATTTTAAAAGAGGTCCGGATATCCATAGTGGTGATGTATATTTGTGAGGGGAAAAAGGCATATGTTTCAAAGAATAAATGATATAGAAAAACAAAGGAAATAACAAAATAACGTTTTAAGTGTCAAAAATCCCAAGTGGTACACCTAAAAAAGATACAATAAGCGGAGTTTTCAGACTTAGGGAGATGTGGAGATATCTGATATAATTTCAGTATGAAAAAAGTAAAGTATTGAAAGGTAGTAATCTATATAGTAAAATCATAATGAAGAAACCACAAGGGGGATGAAAATGGCAAAAGTAAAAAAGGATGCAGACAATAAAGATAAAGCTCTGGAACTGGCAATGAAGCAGATACAAAAAGATTTCGGTGAAGGTTCTATAATGAAGCTGGGAAGTAATCTACACATGAATATAGAAACTATCTCTACAGGAAGTGTGAACTTAGACCTGGCTTTAGGGCTTGGAGGGGTTCCCAGAGGAAGAGTTGTAGAAGTATATGGAGCGGAGAGTTCTGGTAAAACAACTATTGCACTCCATATAGTTGCAGAAGCTCAAAAATCTGGCGGAGTAGCAGCTTTTATAGATGCTGAGCACGCACTGGATCCCAACTATGCCAAGGCACTGGGAGTAGATATAGATGAACTTCTTATCTCTCAGCCGGATAACGGAGAGCAGGCACTGGAAATCGCAGATATGCTGGTAAGGTCTGGAGCAGTAGACGTGATAGTAATCGATTCGGTAGCAGCACTGGTACCAAAGGTAGAGATCGAAGGGGAGATGGGAGACCAGCAGATGGGACTCCAGGCAAGATTAATGTCAAAAGCATTAAGAAAGCTTACAGCAACTTTAAGTAAATCAAAAACTACAATGGTATTTATCAACCAGATAAGAGAGAAGATTGGTGGATTTGGATTTGGTCCTCAGACGACAACGACAGGAGGAAGAGCACTTAAATTCTACTCATCAGTAAGACTAGAGGTAAAAAGAATAGGAAGTGTAAAGCAGGGAGATAATGTAATAGGTAATGAAACTGCTGTAAAGGTAACTAAAAATAAGATAGCTCCTCCATTTAAAGAAGCTAAATTCCAGATCATGTATGGTAAGGGAATATCAAGAGTAGGAGAGATATTAGATATCGCCATAGCCAATGATATCGTATTAAAATCCGGAGCATGGTTTAGTTTTGGAGATATAAGACTAGGTCAGGGTAAGGAAAATGTAAAAGCAAGACTGGAAACAGAAAATGAATTGTTAGAACAGGTAGAATTACAGGTAAATAAGATACTATTCCCAAAACCAGAAGAAGCTGAAGGAGACAATAGTCCTGAAGATAATAAAGGTAGCGAGGAATAAGCTCTATCTTGAGAGTAGCGGAGATGAAGAAATAATAGATGTCAGTCCGGAGATAATAGCACAGATGGATCTGAACAGAAAGGAGGAGCTTAGCAGAGAGGAATATAGTAGAGTAATCTATCTAGCTTCCCTTGCCAAAGCTCTTTTTTTACTCTCAAGAAGAGATTACAGCCAAAAAGAGATGTTACAGAAACTAAAGATGAAGTTTCGGGAATATGTAATAGTAGAAGAAGTAGTCGAAAAGATAGTGGCCAGAGGTTTTATAAATGACCTGGACTATGCAAGAGTTATGATAGAAAGAAGTCATGAAAGTAAAAGAAAGCTGGAATATCAGATGTCTATGAAGGGAATAAGCCGAGAAGTGATATCTGAAGCCTTTGGTGAAACGGAACATGATGAGAGGGAAGAGATCAGAAAACAACTGAAAAAAGTAGCTAAAAGAGAGAAGGACAAACAAATAGCCTACCTTATGAGAAAAGGATTTAAATATGAGGATATAAGAGAAGTGATGAGAGAAAGTGACTACTAAGCTTTACAAAAGAGCAAAAAGGTGATAACATTACAGGTGTTATATTATAATAAGGGAAGTGATAAAGATGCTAGGAGTATTTTTAGTAACATTTGCAGGCCTAATGTGGTTTATGGTGATGACGATAGTATATATGCCTGTAATATATTTCCTGGGAGAGGAAAAGGGAAGTATCTTTGCCAGAAAAAAACTGGAGAATTTTTCCAGAATGCTTTTAATGGCTGCAGCGGCAAAAGTGGAGATAATATATAAAGATGAAGATGCCATAAAAAATCTCGACAGAAACAGCGGGATAGTAGTGGTGGGAAATCATCAGAGTAATATGGATGTACCTCTTATAAGTGGTTACTTTCCAATGGATCTTGGATTTGTAGCAAAACATGAGATGGAGAAATGGCCGTTTTACGGTTTGTGGATGAAGAAGTCTCACTGTGTGTTTTTAAACAGAGAAAATCCCAGAGAGGGAATCAAAAGTATAAAAAAAGCAGTGGGGATCATAAAGTCAGGTTATCCCACAGTGATATTTCCAGAGGGAGAGAGATCTCTTACAGGTGAGATGATAGATTTTAAAAAGGGAAGTTTCAGACTGGCTACAGATACCAATGGAATAATAGTACCTGTAACAGTAAAGGGGACCTATGCTGTCCAGAAGAGGGGAAGTGTCCTTGTTAACAGAGGACAGAAGATAAAACTCATAGTGGATACTCCCATAAATGTGAAGGAGTTTTCTCCAGAGGAGAGGAAATCTCTGGATGTCAAAGTAAAGAATATAATAGAGGAAAACTATAGGAGATATTAAATCTCCTATTTTTATTTGGTTATGTTAAGGAAGGAAGATATGTGGTTATAAAAAAGCTTCTATAACTATAGTTAAGAAGGAAAGGGAGTTATAAAATAACTTAAAGATATCTGAGCTGTTTTTTAATTGAAAAGATGGTAGTTTCTCAGGAATTTTGAATATAATTTTCCTTACAGAAAATAAAATAAAATGAACCTATACAATTCTTTACTAAGCTTGTAAAAAAACTTGCTTAGATGTGTTGAATGTGTTAAAATTTTCATAGAGTGTAATCTTTACAAAGGTGTAGAGAGAACACTCGAGACGACTAAGAATTGTTAACTTCAGTTAAACAACAAAATGTACGTTTTAAAAACAAAAAAATGGAAAAAATGCAAAGAAAGTTATGAAAAATAAGGAATTTGTATAAAAAAATATAAAATACTAGTGAAAAAATTATAATAATGTTTGACACAGTTTAAATTCCGTGATATATTCACGGTATAAAGTGTTAAATCATACTAAACGTTAAATGGCAAACATAAATACTTCAAATTATTCTAGGAGGTAACAGAACATGTTAAAACAATGGACAGGATTTACTGGTGAACTTTGGAAAAAAGAGATCAATGTAAGAGATTTTATTCAAAACAACTACACACCATATGAAGGGAATGATGAGTTCTTAGCAGAGGCTACTGACTCTACTCAAAAGCTATGGGATAGATTAACAGAGATGTTTAAAGAAGAGCAGGATAGAGGAGTACATGATGTAGAGACTAAAACTCCATCATCACTAACTACTTATGGACCTGGATATATCGACAAAGATCTTGAAAAGATCGTAGGAGTACAAACTGACGCACCTCTAAAGAGAGGAATCTTCCCTAAAGGTGGATTAAGAATGGTTCAGAACTCTCTAGAAGCTTACGGATTTGAATTAGATCCAGTAACTGCTGAGATCTTCTCAAAGTATAGAAAGACTCACAATGAGGGAGTATTCGCAGCTTATACAGATGACGTAAAAGCAGCAAGAAGATGTGGAATCGTAACTGGTCTTCCAGATGCATACGGTAGAGGAAGAATCATAGGAGACTACAGAAGAGTAGCTCTATACGGAACAGACAGACTACTAGCTGACAAGATGGCTCAGCACAAGCAACTAGATGTACCTGAGATGACTGAGAACATCATCAGAAACAGAGAAGAAGTAATGGATCAGATCTCTGCAATAAAAGCATTCACTAAGATGTGTGCTTCATATGGTGTAGATATCACTAAGCCAGCTGAAACTGCTCAGGAAGCAGTTCAGGCAGTATACTTTGGATACCTTGGGGCAATAAAAGATCAGGATGGAGCTGCAATGTCACTTGGTAGAACAGCTACTTTCCTAGATGTATATGTTCAGAGAGATCTTGAAGCTGGAAACATCACTGAGGAAGAAGCTCAGGAGCTAGTTGACCACTTCATCATGAAGCTTAGAATCGTAAGATTCCTAAGAACTCCTGCATACAACGATCTATTCTCTGGAGACCCTACTTGGACTACAGAAGTACTAGGTGGAGAAGGAACAGACGGAAGAACTCTTGTAACAAAGACTTCATTCAGATACCTAAACACTCTATACAACTTAGGACCAGCTCCTGAGCCAAATATGACTGTATTATGGTCTACTCACTCTCCAGCAACTTGGAAAGACTTCTGTGCTAAAGTATCGATCGATACATCTGCAGTACAGTATGAGAACGATGATCTAATGAGACCACAGTTCGGAGACGACTATGCTATCGCTTGTTGTGTATCTCCAATGAAAGTAGGAAAGTCAATGCAGTTCTTCGGAGCTAGAGTAAACCTTCCTAAAGCACTACTATTCGCTATAAACGGTGGTAAGGATGAGAAATCAGGAGCTCAGGTAGCACCTAACTTCGCACCAATCACATCTGAGTACCTTGACTTTGATGAAGTAGTAGCAAAGTATGACAACGTTCTTGTCTGGCTTGCTGGAGCATATACAAACGCTCTTAAAGTAATCCACTACATGCATGACAAGTACAACTATGAGTCGTTCCAGATGGCACTTCATGATCTTGAGATCGAAAGAACTCAGGCTCACGGAATCGCAGGAATTTCAATCGTAGCTGACTCACTAGCTGCGATCAAGAATGCTAAAGTAAAAGTAATCAGAAATGAAGAGGGACTTGCAGTAGACTTCGAAATCGAAGGAAACTATGAGGCATTCGGAAACAACAACGAAGAGACAGATGCTTTCGCTGTTGAATACACTGAAAAGTTCATGAATATGATCAAAAAGCACCAGATGTATAGAGGAGGAAGACCTACTCAGTCACTTCTTACTATCACTTCAAACGTAGTATACGGTAAGAAAACTGGAGCTACTCCAGACGGAAGACCTGCTGGAGCACCATTTGCACCAGGAGCAAACCCAATGAACGGAAGAGATGAAAAAGGGGCTATCGCAGCACTTGCTTCAGTAGCTAAGCTTCCATTCGAGCACGCAAACGATGGAATTTCTTATACATTTGCAATTACTCCAGGAGCACTTGGAAAAGAAGATCAGAACAGAAAAGATAACCTAGTTAACTTAATGGACGGATTCTTCACTCCAGACGGAGGACAGCACCTGAATGTAAACGTATTTGATAAGTCACTTCTTGAGGATGCAATGGCTCACCCTGAGAAGTACCCTCAGCTTACAATCAGAGTATCTGGTTATGCAGTAAACTTCACAAAGCTTACTAAAGAGCAGCAGCTAGATGTAATCTCTAGAACTATCAACTCAAGAATGTAATTTCAGAGTTATAAATAACATAATTTATTAAACACAATATAAAAGAATAAGGGAAATCCCAAGGGATTTCCCTTATTTATACTTTAAGAAACTATAAACTTTTAATGTATAAAGTACCAACCGAAAAGAAGGTGGAACCTCTTTTCTTGTTAATTCCTTAGAAGGAACTTGATGGATAATAAAGGAAAAATGATACTAAAAGCAAAAAGTATGATAAAATATATAGAAATGGTCTTTTTCTGAATAAAGATATTTAACACATTTAGATATCTTTATTAAGGAAATGATAAATTATTGTAGAGGTGTATAGATATGGGAAAGATAAAGGGAAAGCTACATTCATATGAAAGCTGCGGAACGGTGGATGGACCAGGTTTAAGATATGTAATTTTTACACAGGGATGTCCTCTTAGATGTAAATATTGTCATAATCCGGATACATGGAAGATGGCAGATGCAACCTATGAAGAGAGTGCTGAATTCGTAGTAAAGGAAATAGCGAGGTATAAGCCGTTTTTTAGAAATGGTGGTGGAATGACTATGACAGGAGGAGAACCTCTTATGCAGCCAAAGTTTGCAAGGGAAGTTTTTAAGTTATGTCATGATCAGGGAATTCATACAGCGGTGGACACATCAGGATTCTACTTAAATGATGAAGTGAAGGAAACGCTAGAGCATGTGGATCTTGTGCTTTTAGACCTAAAATGTATAGACCCGGTTATATACAAGGAACTGACTAAGGTGGATTTAGAACCAACACTGAAATTTGCTAAGTATCTGGCAGAGATTGGGAAACCAGTATGGGTAAGACATGTATTAGTTCCAGGAATCACAGATAAAGATGAATTGTTAGAAGAGTTAGCTGACTTTATGGCAACCCTTGGAAATATAGAAAAGGTAGAAATATTACCATACCATAGTCTCGGAGAGTACAAGTGGGAAGAGATGGGAATGGAATATGAGCTAAAGGGAGTGGAAGCTCCTACAGTGGAAAGAGTAGAAAATGCCAAAAAGATAATAGCTGCAAGAGGATTGTCTGTAAGGTAATATTGAGTAAGATATAGAAGGCTCTCTTGGAGAGTCTTTTTTTTGTACATAAATCTATATGCATGTGTAAGAAAGTTGCATTTTTTTGGTTTTTGTGATAGGATATATCCTGATATATGAAAAAAAATTAAAAATACATAAAAAATTTAAGTTTATTAAAATAGAGTTTATGGAGGGAAAATGATAAGTTTATTTGGAAAAGATGTTAACATCAAGAATGAAATTCTGGCCGGCCTGACAGTAGCCCTGGCACTGGTACCGGAAGTTGTGGCCTTTGCCTTTGTCGCAGGGATAGACCCGCTTATTGCACTACATTCATCAGTGATAATTGGTATTTGTGCAGCAGTCTTTGGAGGAAGACCGGGAATGATATCAGGAGCTGCAGGAAGTATCGCAGTTGTATTTGTAGCTTTAGTTGCAAGACACGGAGTAGAATACCTTTTTGCTACAGTTGTATTAATGGGAATAATACAGATCTTAGTAGGGGTCTTTAAGTTTGGTAAGTTCTCAAGAATGATACCACATCCTGTAATGCTGGGATTCTTAAACGGACTAGCTATTGTAATTTTTAAGGCTCAGTTAGCTCAGTTTAAAGTAGATGGTGCATGGATGCAGGGACCACAAATGTTCGCAATGGTAGGTCTTGTAGTGTTAACTATGGCTATTGTTCATTATCTTCCAAGGTTAACCAAGGCGATTCCATCGTCATTAGTAGCAATTGCTGTGACAACAGGACTTGCCGGAGTTCTGAATAAAGCAGGAATTCATATGCCTAATGTAAAGGAGTTTGCTCAGGGGGGAATAGCCGGAGGGCTGCCAACATTTCATCTACCAGTAGTGCCTGTAAACCTGGAAACACTGGAGATAATACTGCCATATGCAATAACAGCAGCACTGGTAGGTCTTATAGAATCACTTCTTACACTATCTCTTATCGATGAGATAACAGATACAAGAGGCCAGGCTAATAAGGAAAGTATAGGACAGGGAATAGGAAACCTGTTAAGCGGACTTATGGGAGGAACAGCAGGGTGTGCTATGGTAGGTCAGGCTATGGTAAATATCACAAGTGGTGGTAGACAGAGATTGTCCGGAGTGGCTTGTGCTTTAGCCCTTCTGTCATTTGTATTATTTGGTTCTAGTGTAATCGAGATCATACCTCTTGCAGCTCTTGTGGGAGTAATGTTTATGGTAGTTATTGAAACTTTCCAGTGGGAGAGTCTGAAGTATGGTAGAAAGATGCCAAATAAAGATGTAATTATTATGGTAATTGTAGCAGTTATAACTATTGTTCATGATCTGGCTCTTGCGGTAATAATAGGAATTATAATCTCGGCTCTTATCTTTGCATGGGAAAAGGGAAAAAGAATAACAGCAACAACCAGAATAAATGGTAAGGGAATAAAGGTCTATGACCTGGACGGACCGTTGTTCTTTGGATCAGCAGCGAGCTTCAAGGAGATATTTGATGTTCAGAACGATCCTCATGAAATAGCTATAGATTTTAGAAATTCTCATGTAAATGATCATTCGGCAATAGAAGCAATCAATGCTATCACAGAAAAATACAGTGCAGCAGGAAAGGTACTTCACCTTAAGCACCTAAGTGCAGATTGTTGTCAGCTTCTGAAAAATGCAGATAAACTGATAGAAATAAATATAATAGAGGATCCGAACTACCATGTAGCAGACGATCAATTGGATTAATATAGTAAAAGGCTGTGGGTTCTTCCCACAGCCTTTTTTATACTTTAAGAAACTATAAAAATTTAATGTGTTGAAGCTCAGTTAACTCATTAACTGAGTACCATAAATTATAATCATTGATTTATGGCAAAGTGAGGCGTAGCCTCTTTTTTTGTGATTTAAAGAGTTACTTAACCCATATTAAAATCAATTTTTTCTCTCAGTTTCAGAATGGAATCCAGAGACTCATCGCTGAGATTGTAGATAGTTTTTAGTTCCTCTCTCTCTTCAAAAAGGATGAGAAGGATATTTAATATAAAGGTGCAGCTGGAGTTTATAACGTAGGAGAGTTTGATTCTCATTTCTTTGTCTACATAGGTCATAAAGGTACCCTGATTACTGAGGATACAGTGGATGAGAGAGTCTATATTTCGGACTTCATGAAGGCCAAACTTAAGAGCATACTGTACCAGCTTCTTCTCTAACTTTTCCTCCTTGGCTACATCAAAGGTATTAAAGTGCTGGATATGTAAAAGTGACAGGATCTGAGCTATCCTCTTGTCGTTATATTTCAGGTAGAAGTTGATAGTAGAAAGATCCAGACGGAGGTTATAGTTTTTAGCTGAAAACTTGTCGTCATAAAACCTTTCAAGGGCTCTGACCTCATCTCTTATATGGCAAAAGTCACTGTCGGCCATCTCAAAAACGGCACTCAGTCTAAATAACTTTCTCTTTATTTTTGTGGGAACTTCCACAAGGGTTTTATATCTTAATTGGTGGTCCACTTCAGCCCAGGTATGCTGAAGAGAGGTACGTATCTGTACTTCAAATTTCAAATTGTCCATAAGCTCCTTTAACTGAGGGACAAGATCATCCTCTGGGTGTTTGTATGAACATACATAGTGAAGGGATATGTAACCCATCCTATCATAATCCAGCATCTTAAATTTATTACTGGAGTTTTTAAAGTCTATTTTGAAATTTTTCTTTAGTATATTTATAATCTCATCACTTTCATCTTTGAAGAGTGTGATAAGTCTGATACCGATAATATCAGTCATATCTTTAAAGGGATCTTTGTATTTGTCCTTTTTTTTATCCAATTTTTTATTGAAACTTTCTAGTTTTTTGACTCTTCCCTGGATATTTATATCTATAAGAGGGTTGTTTTTGAAAAGGTCCTCTAGATTTTCCATAAGACTCTCCAACTGGAGAAGAAAGTATGGACGGTATTCTGAAAAAACCTTAGAAGACTTGGCAATTTCATTAGTTTTCATAATATTCCTCCGTAATTCTTTATTCATTTAAATTATACATCATAATCAAGAGGAACAAAACAATTATTCCCAGAGATACAATGGGGGAGAAAATCTTTATTAATGAAGACAAATACTGTATAATATTATATTATAGTAGAGATGGATCATAGTAAAGAAAAAGGAGAAAATATGCTAATTTTAGGAATAGAAACTTCATGTGACGAAACTTCCATATCAGTAGTAAGAGACGGAAGGGAGATATTATCAAATCATATATCTTCTCAGATAGAGATACACAAGGAATACGGGGGAGTTGTACCTGAGATAGCTTCCAGGCATCATATTAAAAATATCGCTGCCATACTGGACAAGAGTCTGGAGGAGGCAGGGGTTACTTTAGATGATATAGATTATATCGCTGTAACTTATGCTCCGGGACTTATAGGGGCACTTCTTGTGGGAATATCATTTGCCAAGGGATTATCCTATGCTCATAATATACCGATTATTCCGGTACACCATATAAAGGGCCATATCTACAGTAACTTTGTAGAGCACCCTGTAAAGCTTCCTTGTATAGCTCTTGTGGTATCGGGAGGACATACTAATATAATATATGTAGATGAAAACCATAGCTTCACAGACCTTGGAGGAACTATGGATGACGCTGTAGGTGAGAGTTATGACAAGGTATCCAGAGTACTTGGCTTAGGGTATCCAGGAGGACCGGTAATAGACAAGCTGTCATATAAGGGAGATAAGGATGCAATTCCTATGCCTGAACCTAGAGTGGGAGGGTATGAGTTTAGTTTCTCCGGGGTAAAAACATCTGTAATCAACTATGTAAATAAGATGAAGATGAAGAATGAGGAGTTTAAGCCTGAGGATTTAGCAGCTTCATTCCAGCACAGAGTAGTGGATATCCTGTGTAAGAAGAGTATAGCAGCAGCAAAGGAAAAGAAGGTAGAAAACATAGTGATAGCAGGGGGAGTAGCAGCAAACTCTCTTCTGAGGTCTGAGCTGAGTGCAAGGGCTAAAAAAGACGGTATAGAGGTATACTACCCGTCGATGAAGCTGTGTACAGATAATGCGGCGATGATAGCTGTGGCTGGGCATTATAAGCTGAAGTACGGCAGAGAAGAAAATAAATTTGGAGACCTTAAGTTAAACGGGGTAGCCAGTATGACGATAGACCAGGATTAATTTATAAAAAAAAGATAAATTTTAATATAAGACAATCTAAAGTAAGTAAAAGGTGATTTTGAGAATAAAAGGCAGGAAGTATTAAGAAAACTTCTTAATTTTTATCAGTTTTGCCTTTTACTTCTTATTATGTTTAAAACCTGGAGGAACTATGAAAAAAAGGGGAGTTAGTTACATAGAGATACTGGTAGCAGTGGCAATTTTTTCAGTGGGGATAGTACCTCTAATGCTGAGTCTCGGACACTCTTTTGAGGCTTCGGTATATAACCGCGACTATACCAGAGCGATGGAGTATAATCTCCAGCTTATGGAGGAACTAGGAACGATCCTGCCAACAAAGCTTGGTCTGAGTAAGTATTCGGGGATCCAGGGAACCGGAAGTCTGGAAGAGGATGTAACAAGCCTGTTAGAAGCCAGAAGTGAGGATGTACCAAGCCAGAGGGGAATATATAAGGTAGTAGACTGGAAGGACGGAAGCTTTGATTTTACCAACGGAGATATAGAAGGTCATAATATGTACAGAAAAATCATCGTGAGAGAGGGTATAGGAAACGATGAAACAGGGATGCTGGTAATGCCTGTCGATATAGAGGTAAGATATGTAAATACCGATGAAATAATAGTGGAGAGCTCCATGCTGATAAACCTGGGAATTTTTGTAGACGAAGTAATAGGAGAAGGGGTCCTGGATGACGGAAGGATACAGGTAAAAAAAGGTAATGAGGAGAGAGCTCCTGAAAACGGCTATATGGATACGAACCATACGGAGCTTGCCCAGCATATAAAGGTGTTTATAATAGGTGTAGGACAGGGAGCAAATGACTATAAGGTAGAGGAAGCAGATGTAGGTGTCTTTAGAAACGGGTATGAGACTATATATAATATGCCCAAGGAGGAGCCTGATATTTTTTCCAGGAATATAGATATTGAGGTGGGAGATAAGCTTGCCTTTTATATGAGAACCGTTGGGGGAACAGCCAATGTAGACCAGATAAGATATCAGCTTTATAGAAATAAAAAATAATGCAGCTTGGGAGTGGGAATTTCTTATGAAAAAGAATGGATATACTCTTGTGGAACTGATGGTTTCCATAACTATACTTATGATAATACTAGGGACTATAGGTCTTGTAATAACCTCTCATGCCAATACCTATACAACAGGAATGAAGAATGAGGAGACCGGGAACAGCTTTCAGACATTTTATGCATATGTGATAAGGGACCTTACTCCTCTGGATGAAGAGGATGAGGAGAACTATGTGGAGGTAAAAAAGATCGGTAACCCTCTGGAAGAGATAGAGATAAAAAGGTCATGGTATCTGGGAACGGAAAAGGAAAATGTAAGGTATCTATACTCTGGTGGTAAAGTTTCCAGGGCAGAGTATAGCTCCTGGGATCCCAACAACACAAATGTAAGCAGGATTTTAAGCAGAACATCAAACTTTGATCTCACAGGGATGGATATAAGGATCAGTAAAAGTCCGCTAAAATATCGTGAGAGAATCGCTAATGATGCTGAATATATAGAAGTGAGCT